>JGI24146J20443_1001168_pt1 | contig 16745 bp, 16 predicted proteins | sample BarGraIncub1131A_FD_20443 | JGI IMG/M metagenome (IMG submission 20443) | reverse complement strand
ATAGTAAAATCTTCATTATCCATGGGCGGCCACAAGGGCGGCCCCTACATTTTCAACATTACCTCACTCCGTGAACTTTCATGTCGATGATATAAACCGACTTTGAAGCCGTGATAAACAACTTATCCAGTTTCTTCCCTCCGAAACAAACATTGGCAGTCCATTTCTCATCAATCGGAATCTGTTCAATCTGTTCACCTTTAGGATTGAAAACCGTAATCCCCTTCTCATTGGAAATATAGTAATTGCCCAGATTATCAATCGTCATCCCATCAGAATTCATTTCACACATGAGCTTTCTGTTGATAAGCAAGCCATCGGACCCGATATCATACCGGTAGATCTTCCGGTCTGCAATGTCAGAAACATATAAATACTTGTTATCCGGAGTTCCGACAATACCATTGGGCGTCTTAAGATTATCAGCTGCACGGGTAAGTTTCTTTTTATCGGGAGAGAGATAATAGACACACTGTCCGTCCTGTTCAGAAACCGGAGTCCGTTTCCAATAGTCACGGATATAAAAAGGATCGGTCATATAAATGCCACCCTTTTTATCGATCCAAACATCGTTGGGACCATTAAGCAATTTGCCATTGTAATTTTTGACCAATACCTTCACCTTTTTATCCATCCCGATCTGCCACAACTGATTATCTAGATCGGCACAGGTAATCAGGTTGCCCTGTTTATCAAAATACATCCCGTTAGAACGCCCTGCATCATCCATAAAAACTGAAAGGCTGTTGTCTGAAGCCGACCACTTGATGATCTTATTGTTGGGTTGATCGGTGAAATAAACATCCCCGTTCTTATTCACAGCAGGGCCTTCAGTAAAACTGTACTGATCACTCAACCTGATGAGTTTTGCTCCTTTTTTAATAACCGGACTCTCTTTTTGACCCGCCTGAGCCATAGTCAGCGTTGTCATCATTAAAAAGACAATGCTAAACATGAAAATTTTCTTCATTGGATATTTTTTTATAGTGTTTAAATAACTCAACAACAATCCACAAACCCATTAATCCCCTTTTTATACCTGAGATGAATAATGACGATTGCATTAGCCGGGCATTCATAATTAAACGTATTCCTCAACCCATTCACTTCCTTTGTCATCGGGACAATCTTTTCAGGCTCTTTCACTGAGTTTTCGTCCATACAGTTTCCCGAAGTCATCACGATCACCTCTCCCTTATATTTGACCTGCTGTTTATATTTCAAAACAATCCTGCAATGGCTGGGAACTGTATTCAAATTGACCAGTTTTATGATTACGATACCCGACTTTTCATGAATACCTGCCGTGGCAGAAATCCCTTTAACGTTCTGATCATCTCCATTCAAACTAACCTTAATCGGCATCAATTTATCTGGTTGGTTATTCGAAAACATCTTCAATGCATAATAAGTTGGCGTATGAATTGATTGCTGAAGATTATTACCTTTCAAGCTCTGATTCGTTTTCAAATCATTCAGATTCAATAATGAAGATGAATCAGAAATGGAACCAATACTATCAGCATTGTTTTCCAGTTCAATCATTTTAGCAGCCAGATTCAAAGCAGTTTTCAGGTTTCCTTTTTCAGGCCCACCCTTTAAATCAGCATCAAGTTTCAGATTTTCAATCACATGCCCATACAAATCCTTTGGAAAAGTCTTACCCGGTTGGCTCAGATCTATTGCTATCTCTGCATCCGGTTTACCATGATTCAGAAAGTTACAACCTGTCAACATGATCAACAGTAAAACTGTAATCATCAAATTGAATGACGTTGTTTTTGAATAGCAGGGCATAATGTAGAATATGAAAGCACGAAATTACACCTATTTAAGCTTAAAATCAGAAGAGTACCTGAAAATATTGTAAATTTTTAACGCTGGTCACTCATAATTGATTATGCCAGACTGCTTCTGAACTATTCAACTACCCTGTTGTTTGAAATAATAACTTCAAATAATTCAACTAAAAATCTACAAACAATGAAAACAAAACCAATTGCCACCCATGCATTCACCAATCCAGATGCAACAACAATTGGCAAGAAATTCAACATGCCCATAGAATACAACAAAAAAGCCGACATGGATTTCTGGAACGACATGAAGATGTTTTTCAATACGATCTTGAAAAAACAAGACCGATGCATTACTCCGGGTTTGATGAAACCTCTTTTCCGGAGTAATGCATTTTTTACGCTTTAGTTCTGTCAACTTTATTCAGAGCGCCATATTTAAAAATTCAGTACAATATATTTATTTTTCATAGTTGAAGTTTCCACTGAAAATTGTTGTACCTTTATAATTATCAAATGTTAAGCTGATTTAAAAATCAACCTTCCATCCTCAGAATATCCCCGGAATACTCCCGGATAATTGTGATATAATTCTCCTCTTAGCCGTATCTTAGCCGTATCTTAGCCGTATTTGAGCCGTATGATATAATACGGCATAAATACGGTAATGATACTTGATACAATTGGCAATTTATTGCTTGAGAGAAGAATTATCCGGGAGTATTCGTTAAGTCTTTAAGCTGTTATTGAAGAGTGTTACATTTGAGTCAAATTCAATTTTAGAAACTCTTACAAAACAATTTTCATTGAGACATTTGATCAATTACTCAAATTTATTTTATTGAGGATTTTAGCTTATCATAAAGCTCCTTAAGTTGGCTTTTTCTCAAATCATTACAAATATATTTAACAATTAAATTCAAAATAGAAAAATCGATAAATATTCTTTATAGTTCGTTTTATTACTATCTTTGTTACGCCAGTTCAAAAGAAAGTTGTGCGAAAAAGGGTGAAAGAGATCATTGATATTATTGAGGCTGATGGTTGGTATTTTGCTCGCCAAAAAGGAAGCCACAAACAATACAAGCATCAAACCAAAAAGGGAACTGTAACAATACCTGATCATGGTAAAAACGATGAATTAGATCACCAATTGGTAAAATCAATTTTGAAACAGGCGGGACTAGCATAATGACAAACAATAAAATAATCAAAATGGGAAAAGTAACTGTATTAATCGAATTTACCGGTAATAATTATTGTGCTCATGCTCCTATATTATTGGGTTGCGTAAGTACGGCCGGCACTTTGGATGAGATGAAAAAGAATATAAAGGAAGCCATTTCGTTTCATATTGAATCCAGTCTTGAATTTAACGACCCTATTCCTGAAGTCTTTAAAGGGTCTTATGAACTGGAATTTAAATTATCAACTGAAGCCTTACTGAATGCCTACAGCGATATTTTCACAAAGGCTGCATTATCACGCATCACTGGTATCAACGAACGTCAGCTTTGGCACTATGCTTCCGGAATGCGTAAACCCCGGCCCCAACAACGTAAAAGGATTGAGGATGGATTACATCGACTCGGAGCTGAACTATTGAACGTAAGTATTTAATAATAGGAGAATATTGCCTATAAAGCGCTTTATGCATTATCGACAGGTGAGCTGAGCGCTTTGTCAGATTATATCACTGCAGTACATCATCGAAATCAGACATCGCTGCTGGACTATTTAATAAACCTTTACTTCCCATATCCCGGGGGTGCCATCGAGAATGCGTATGCGGAGATAGCGGGTCTTGCCGATCTGTGAAGCGACATGAGGTGAACGGATAGTGCGGGTCTTCTCTTCGGTGACGGTTTGCCATGTTTTAGCATCGAGGGATTTCTCGACTACAAAAGCATGGCCAAGTGTCGGGTGAGCAAAGAAGATGTCGCAATGATCGAGGGTCTTGGTTTTGCCAAGATCGACCTGCCACCATTTCTCGGTGTCAGATGGTGTTGCCCACCACTCTGTAAAGTTGTCGTTATCGACTGCATTTTTAGGACCGAAGTTATGGGTCCTTGTTGGCAAGGTGTCGGGTAGATTGTAGAAGAGTTCGTTCTTGTTTTTGGTACTTCGACGGGCTGAGACTACGATTTGGTCGCGTGAAGAGGATGCGGTGATCTCGTCGTGGGTAAGATCAATGGGTTTGGGCAAGGTAAGTGTGGCAAGGGGTCCAACGCCAAAGTGATTGAGATTCATGAGTTGGATGGTTCCGTCTGGATTGAACTCCATCTTATTGGCATAGATCTGACGGGATGCACCGCCCATTCCATATTCGAGATAGACGAAGATCCAGTTGTCGGTGTTGTTGACATTGAAGGCGAAACCATGACCTGGCCCCCAAATATATTGGCGGAGATTGGTCCAGAGGGGCACATCGTTCTTAGGTGTCTCGAAAGGACCGAGAGGTGATTTGGTACTCATGGCATAGCCGTACTGATAGTCAGCATATCCGCCCATAGTGTAAAAATAGTAGTATATGCCTTTGCGTTTGATCATGAAGGGACCTTCTGAATATCCTTTGTAGTGTGTCGCGATGGTGATGGGTTCTCCGGCTATTTTTAACAGGTCGGGAGTGAGCTTAGCTGCCTGACGTCGACGCCAGAAGATGTATCCCTGACCATCATCATCCAGAAATGGACAGCCATCGATGTCGGGGACTACCATGGAATTGTGTTCTTTTCCGGTGAAGACTTCGGGTCCGTTGGCAAAGTGGAAAGGGCCTTCGGGTTTATCTGCTATTGCGACATGTGTGACGCCTTCGGAAGTGAAATACATATAGTATTTGCCGTCCCTGAGAAGTACGCGCCCGGGAGCCCAGAAGCGGTTTTTAGACCAGTCAACACCTGGAAAAGAAACACCTTCAAAGCTCCAGTTGACAAAGTCTTTGGATTTCCAGACAACGGGGTTGCCGGAGAAGCTGAGGTCGGACTTGAGGTCGCCAACATCACTGGTGGCGTATAGATAGAAGGTGTCGCCAAACTGGACAATGGTTGGGTCGGCAAGATTATCAGGAACCAGGGGGTTATACAAGGTTTTCTGGGCGTGAATTATCAGGGTTGTTATTAAAAACAGAAGAAATAGTGCGGTCCGGAACATGAGTTGGATTTTTTTGGTAAAGTTAAATTTTATTTAGAAACTGTTTAAATTTTCTCCAATTGGAGTTCAAGAACCGGCGAAAGCGGTTTTTCTGTTGTAGAGACGCAAAATATTGCGTCTCTACGTGATGGAAATAGGCAGTGCCAGTATGGTTTAGCATGTCAAACGGACAAACAGAAACTAAATTTAAACAGTTTCTTAATAAAAAGATGAAATCCAAAAAAAAACATGTTTAGTAGACAAATTAAGAGGAAAAGGTATATTTGCAACAAATTCATTTCTTATTTATAAATAGCTGTATTCATGAAGAGTTCTCCTCTATTCAGGATTTATCTGATCTTAACAATCTTTTTATCGCTGGGCATTCAATCGACCCGGGCTCAACAAGACAACTGGACGCAATTCAGAGGAAGCAATCTCAACGCGATTGCTACAGAAACGCAGGTTCCGTTGGTCTGGAACGACTCAACAAACATTGTGTGGAAAACTGATATCGAAGGAAAGGGCTGGTCGTCGCCTGTGGTGTATGGCAACCAGGTATGGATAACAACTGCAACCGACAACGGCAAAAAGATGCTTGCAGTTTGTGTGGATATCAACAGCGGGAAGAAGATCTATGATCATTTGTTGTTCCAACCCGATACCATTCAATCGAAACATGCAATCAATACTTATGCGACCCCGACCTGCTGTATCGAAGAGGGTTTTGTTTACGCCCATTTCGGGACATATGGAACGGCTTGTATCAACACTGCTAACGGTGAAGTTGTATGGAAAAGAACGGACCTGAATTGTAAACATGCACAGGGCCCGGGATCCTCGCCTATACTGTATAAAGATCTACTGATTCTGCATTATGACGGCACTGATGTACGTTATGTTGTTGCTTTGGATAAGAAAACCGGGAAAACGATCTGGAAAACTGACAGGCCTCAAGAGTTGTATAAAGGAATAGCCCCTATTTCAAGCAAAGCATACATCACTCCTATCATCATCAATGTGAAGGGTGAAGATCTGTTGATTTCATCTGCATCACCGGCATTGATTGCATATAATCCTTTGAACGGAAAGGAAGTCTGGAGGTTGGTAAAAGGCCATGAGACAACAATTGCTGCGCCGTTCTTTGAGAATGGGGTGCTTTATTATTATTCGAGCTGGACGACGCCTCCTGAAGCTGTTGAGACAATGGTTGAATTAGTGGCTGTAAATCCAGTCGGGAAGGGTGATATTACTCAATCGAATATTTTGTGGAAGATGGAGTCGCCAAAAGATCAGCTTAGTACTCCTGTGATTAAAGACGGAAAGATCTATACTGTGGATAATAGAAACCTTTTGATGTGTATTGATGCGAAGACAGGGAAAATGATTTATTCTTCGAAGCTGAAACAGAAATATAATTCGTCACCGGTATTTGCCGGGGGAAATGTTTATTTCACATCTGTCAAGGGTGAAACAATGGTAATTAAACCGGGTAATACATTGCAGGTCGTGGCTGAAAACAAATTGTCGGGAGGTGAGGTTTATGCCACACCGGCATTTGTAAGGAATTCTATATTATTCAGAACAGACAAGTATTTATATAGGATCGGAATGTAAGTCTAATATAGTGTCACCCCTACGGGGCTAAAAATCAATGGATGTTCGTGTTACAATCATGACGTCCCTCTGGGACTAAAAAAAATAAAAAGGGTGGCCAAATGTGCCACCCTTTTTTGATTAGACAAGTTTTGATGTTTTATAAAGAAATGCCTAAACGTAGTCCTACAAATGCACTGTTCCAGCCATTCTGTGTAGCTGATTGATATTTCAGTGCCAGATCAACCTTGTTAGATAATTTCATACCTATTCCAGGTGACCATGTAAATGCACTACCTGTATTGCTTCCGGTAGCAAAAGATAAACCAGCCTCTAATGTACCAAAGAATTGGTCAGAAAAATAATATTTCCCACCGGCAAGAACAGGTACAAAACCTAAATTACCGTAATCATTTTTTCCATTAAAACTAACATAACCGGCATCCAGGATAAGACCAAACTGAGATGCTACGGGGAATTCACCTTGAACATCTAATCCCCATACAAGATTTGTGTAAGGTACTTCAGCACCTGATGGAACGCCCATAGTAATACCAGCACTAAAAATAGGTTTTACGTCTCTGTTTTGCGCATTTACAGAAATAGCAAGAACAGATAGTAAAGCTATCAGGAAAAGTGTGTTTTTCATAATATAAAATTTATATGTTGATTTCGGGTAACAGATTTTCCGCTACTTTGATACAAAGGTACTTCAAATAATACGAAATTATCCTTTTATATGTAAATATATTATTTATATTGTGTTGATTATTAGATACTAATGAGTTTTTGAAATAGCCGATGGCTGTGTACATGAATAGTACAAAAAGGATGTTCATTTATAGTAACTTTATTAATGTTGTATTGTTCATTTCTCTGTATTATTAGAAACCCTATATTTGTAATTGAAAAAATTGATTTTTTATGATTCCGGATAAAATTATTACTAAAACAGTGACTGTACCGAGTGTTGGTTTTGGAACGTATAAACTGACCGGAAATGCTTGTATAAAAGCTGTAGACGAGGCTCTGCAAATAGGTTACAGACATATTGATACTGCCCAGTTTTATAACAACGAGGAAGAAGTTGGAGTGGCTATTAAAAACTCAGGGATCTCAAGAGGAAATGTTTTTATTACGACCAAAGTGTTTCCGACTGACTTCAACAGGATCATAAAGGCAACTGAAGAGAGCCTGAAGAAATTGAAAACGGATTATGTGGATTTGTTATTGCTGCACTGGCCTTCGGATGATGAAGCTAACAGAATTGCAATCGATGGGTTGAATGATGCGCTGAATAAAGGCTATGCAAAGAGTATCGGGGTAAGTAATTTCAATATCGAAAAGTTGACGATGGCAATGGAACATGCACCGGTGGTTTGTAACCAGGTAGAATATCATCCGTATATATCGCAAGAGAAACTGCTGACATTCATGAAGTCGCATGGTTTGTTCATGACCGCATATAGTCCGTTGGCAAAAGGTAGAGTGATCCGTGAGGGTATTTTGTTAGAAATAGCTGCAAAACACAATAAAACAGTGAGTCAGGTGGTATTGAGATGGTTGTTGCAACAGGGAAATATTTCGGTGATTCCCAAGGCTTCTTCTCTGGAAAGGATTAAAGAGAATCTGAATGTATTTGATTTCGGGTTGTCAGATAAAGATATGGAGGCGATTTCGGGTCTGAGTGGGGAGCATAGAATTACCAATTCTGTCTGGTCCCCAAAATGGGATTAAATAGGATATAAAGTTGAACTAAGATAATATAGAGGCCGCCCTACATTGATTTTGTCCGCTATAGGGCTGAACGTTAAAGGCTCCTCATTTGAATTGATTTTTCCGGATTTCAACATAGTAAAAAGGAATTAATGGGTTATTTACTGCTTTAGACTAAATAATATTGAATATACAAGCATGAAAAAGTCTATTTTATTATTCGGGGCGCTGTTACTTAGCGCTGTGGGATATTGTCAGAACAACATACACAAAGGTTTTCTGGTGAATAAAGATGTGGCGCTTTTTTATCCTGCTGAATTTGACTCTATTGCAACATTACCATCAATCGCTTTGGAGAAGGAACCTGTGATGCTGAAAGGAAGTTTTCCGGCAACATGGAAACAGATTCCTACCTTTTATAGAATCGGGGCTAAGAGTGTTGCTTCTCTATTTGTCAGAAAAGGAACCAGCCTTTATGGAACAGGAGAAATAGCAGGGCCATTGTTGCGAAACGGTAAAGATGTCACGTTATGGAATAAGGACAATTACAAATATAAAGATGAAAACGGTGCCAGGTTGTATCAGTCGCATCCATGGGTACTGGGTATAAATGCCGATGGTACTGCTTTTGGCATCCTGGCAGATAACACCTGGAAACAAAAAATTGAGCTTGGTGACAGTATCCGGTTTATTTCCGAAGGAGAGCCTTTCAGGGTTTTCATCATCAAAGGAAGTTCTCCGCAAAATGTGATGACTTCTCTGGCTGAACTGATAGGGAAAATGCCTCTTCCTCCCTTGTGGGCACTTGGATTTCAACAATGTCGCTTCTCCTATTTCCCGGATAGCCGTGTCAAAGAGATAGCCGATACCTTCAGACTGAAAAAGATCCCTTGCGATGTAATCTGGATGGACATCGATTACATGGACAAGTTTAAGATCTTTACTTTCGACAAACAAAAGTTCCCCGATCCTTCGAACCTCAATCAATATCTTCATTCAAAAGGATTTAAATCAATCTGGATGATCGATCCCGGGGTTAAGGTTGAGAATGATTATAGTGTATATGAGTCGGGAACAAAAGGCAACCACTGGACACTGAACAATAAAGGACTTCCATTTCATGGGAAAGTATGGCCTGGAGATTGTGTATTTCCTGATTTCACAAGGCCGGAGACCCAAAGCTGGTGGGGTGGATTGTATCAGTTTTTCATGAGAACAGGGATTGACGGGGTCTGGAACGATATGAACGAGCCTTCTGTGTTTGACGGGCCCGATGGTTCTATGCCGGAAGACAACATTCACCGTGGCGGAGATCAGCTACCTTATGGTTCTCAATTACGCTATCACAATGTTTACGGAATGCTGATGGTGAAGTCTTCAAGAGAGGGAATTCTGAAATATAATCCTTATCAAAGACCATTTATTTTATCACGATCGGGTTTCCTGGGTAGTCAGCGTTATGCAGCTACCTGGACAGGTGATAACGTGGCTTCGATGGAGCATTTAAAGATGTCTGTTCCCATGTCATTGAGCCTTGGTCTATCCGGACAGCCTTTCAGTGGACCGGATATCGGGGGATACAGCGGCAAGACGACACCGGAGTTATATGCACAGTGGATTGCGCTGGGGGCTTTCTATCCATTCTCAAGAGGTCATTCTGAAAAAGGTAATACCAACAAGGAGCCTTGGGCATTTGGACAGAATGTTGAAGATGTTGCCCGTGTGGCATTAAACAGACGTTACAGGTTATTGCCTTATCTATACAATTTATTTTATGAGTCTTCTGTTAATGGTTTGCCGGTGATGAGGCCAGTGTTCTTTGCTGACACTAAAGACCTCTCGTTGCGCAAAGAAGAACAGGCTTTCATGTTGGGTAATGATTTACTGATTGTTCCGAAATGGGCTACAAATCCTGCTTTGCCAAAAGGAAAGTGGACGAATGTTTCTCTTGCCGGAGAAAATAGCAGTAAAGATCCTTATCAGCCGGATGTAAAAATTAGAGCCGGTGCTGTTGTTCCGTTGGGTATGTTCATTCAAAATACCACTGAATATACGACCAGCGAATTGACATTGTTGGTCTCGCTTGACAAAAATGGTCAGGCTAAAGGGACTTTGTATGAAGATGAGGGAAATGGTTTTGGTTATCAGAAGGGCGATTTTCTGCTCTCTACGATCATTGCTAAAAAAGTAGGTGGTCAGGTAAAGGTTACGATCCTCCCTTCAAAAGGAAAACGCAAACCAGTTAAGAGAAAGATAACCGTAGTAGTTGTTGGAGAAGAAAAGAAATAATTAACTAACAGATTATAACTTAATTTCAATTATTATGTAGAGACGCAATATTTTGCGTCTCTTTTTTTTAGTCTCATTATTACTCAGAGACGCAAAATATTGCGTCTCTACACTAAACCCGAATCAGCTATTTCAATTATTCCCTGTTATCTTTTTAAAATATCCTTGGTAATACCCCATTATCAAAGATATTGCAATGATGAGCAAAACTGTGCAAACCAGTGAGCCTTCGAATCCAAACTGACCACCATTTACCGTGTTGCTACCTATGAATGTAACCTTGAAAATGGAGCTGATCTTCATACCGCTAACCGAATATCCTAAAACTGGTCCCTGAAAGAAATTCCAGAACAGATGCAGACTGATTGGAAACCATAGGTTCTGTGTAAATATATAGGTCGAACCCAAAATAATTCCGGCCAACATCAGATTAATAAATGACAGGAAAGAAATGTTGGGATTCAATCCATGTAAAACAGAGAAAATCACTGCGCTTATTAGCAAGGCCACATATTTATTTGTTGAAGTCAACAGGTTGTTCAGGATGTAACCCCGCATAAGGATCTCTTCATTGAGTGCAACTATCGTAAATAGAACAAGACTAAGCCAAAAAGCACTAATATCAAATCCTATATAAGTAAGACTGATAGCATTTATTTCAACCAGAATAAACGAACCAAAAATAAAAAGAATTACTGCTATGAAAAAACCGGCAACAATATCTCTGGTTCTGTTTTTCAAAGAAAATCCCATAGAACTGATGGACCGTTTGTCAATAAATTTACGGAATGTATAAATTATCAGGGCCAATGGGATTAATCCCATAGCCGAGAGTATTACATTTTGTTGTAAACTGATTGCCTGTGATGCAAGCCTGTCATGAAAAGAAACATGCATAAGCAGCATCCCGAGCATTTGAAAAACACCGGTCATTATAATAAATGAAAATATCACCAGCACTATCCTCGCCCATACAGGAAGAGCAGGTTTTGTTTCATTTTCCGGGTTAACTGTCATAACTTTCTGTCCTGTATGATCCCTTAGGAACAATAGTGATTGAATAAATACTTATTTCTGAGGGGTTTTGGCTATTTCAACTGCATATACATTTTCTCTTCCTTCAAAGTTGGCCCTGAAGATGATCCATTTGGCATCAGGAGAGAAATGAACATTGGGTTCCAGTTTGTAATCATGTTTTTTCATGTTTACCAATCTTTCTGAAACAAAATGATCTCCCGTTGGACGGAACAAATAGATCCACATACCGTCTTTTGCCTTGGCTACCTGTCCCTCATTTGCCCCATCACCGGTAAATAGTTTCATATCATGGGTGACATTGAAATGGAAAGACCATTCGTCACGGGTCATGCGATAACGTATTTCAGAATGATCTTTAACATTACTGCCGGTAAGGAAAAAGTTTTCGCTTCTTGGAACCTGGTTGTCAAACCAGATGGTTTTTCCATCGGGACTAAAGAATTCGTGACCTGCAATCTCCATATCGACTGCACGTTTGTGCATAAGCTGAACAAAACCTGACTTGACATCAATGGTCCAGATGCGGTCAACTTTATGCCAGGGACCTTCGTGACAAAACATCAGCAGGTTAGGTAAGGTTGGCGAAAACTGGATATGGCCAAGCCATGTCTTTTCAGCATGGATTTTCTTTAGCTCACCGGTTTTAATATTGATAGTAAAAAGTTGATTGAGTGCATGGGCATCGAAGATCCGGTTGAAGAATTGGCTTTTTTCAGGGTATTTCTTCAGGATCTCTTTTTGTTCATCTGATGCCCAACCACCTGCAAGCATGGTCTCATCAGCATTCAGCGTTGAAATGCTGCCTTTAAAATCAGCCGGGAATACAAAGACAAGCTTTGTCTTTTTGGTGTCGAGATTGGAGACATAGACGCTGTCTTTCTTCTGATAATAGATATTGTGGCTCTTATGACCCACGATCTCACCTGTAAATGGGGCATTCTGATTGGTAATTTGTTCTATTTTGAGGGTCTTCAGATTGACAGTATAGCCTTGTTTTCCATTCTTGCCGGTATTGTAAAAGACCATGCGGTCGCCTTCATTGCCGGTTTGAGTGAGGAAAGGGTTGTTGTGAAAGTAAAAGCTCAGGCTGTTTCCTTCCATGCGGGATAGGCAGATTACTTTATGATGCGTGTCTTTATCAATCCATTCATTGGGCATTGGTTTCTGACTGCCGGTTTCTAATACAGGTTGTGACCAGACAACAAATGGCATAAAGACATAGATAATCAGGATCATGAGAGATAATAAGACGCGCAATGTTTTCATTTTGTTTTCGTTTTGAGATGTTAGAATATTATTCAATAGGTTTTATACTTCAATATTAATAACCGAAATCTACTTCTTTTTGGGAAGATAGAAATCTTTTTCAGTCAAACCACACTTATTGATGATTTCAAGCGCGTAGTCGGCTCCTGAAAAGTTGGCATCCAGGTTATTTGTGCCGACAGTGAATTTCACACCTGCTTTTTTAGCTCTGGTAATGAATGCAGCCGAAGGTATACGATAACGATTGTTGATCTCGATAGCGATATGATGTTTATAAGCAGCCTGGATCACCCGATCCATATAGGCTGGAGTCCAGAATGTGTCATAACGGTCACGCATTTGCACAGGTAAGTTTGTAGGATTAACATAAATATTGATGGGTTCAGTATTCAGGATTTGCACAATAGTATTCACGTAATAGTCCATAAACTGTGCCTCATCATCAATCCACGTTTCTTCCTTGATCCAGATCCTATTTCTTCTTCCTTTTGCATCGGTAAATGTCATGGCATCGGTGAATACATAATCAAATTTATCCATCGACTTTTTGGAAAAGTTTTTGACCCATTCACGTCCTTCAGCCTGCATTCCCCGATAAAACTGAGGATATTTCTTTAATTCGGTGATGGCTGAATCGATCTGGCTGTCATTATGGATCGGAAAGCCGATTCCACAATTTACAACAATACCATATTTGATTCCTTCCTGAACAGATTTCTTTACAGCATCTTCAATAGTGAAACCACCTTTGCAATGCACGTGTAAATCAAATAGTTGGAAAGGATGTTGGATCTGACTTTTCAATGAAGTCAAAAACAATAAACAAATAGAGAGTAAAAATACTTTTCGCATCATGACTGGATTTAAAATTTTGTATCTGATTTAATTTGAGAATACAATATTAGTATTTTAAACTGAAAGCCAATCTATAAACCTGAAAGTTTGTTTTTACTGTTTTTAATCAATTTAGCTCCAATGTGAAATAAACCTTTTAATTCTATCTTTGTCTAAGTTTATGAATATTGAAATCAGAGTATTATGAACAAATTATCTTTTCTTATAGTAGTTTTCTTATGCGGTTGTGGTTTAATGAAAACAATCCCCTACAAGAATAAATGATTTTTGGTTTAAAGTTCATCTGAACGGCGTGAAATAAAATCTGCTAACTTTATTCAAATGGATGAGGCTTACAGAAATCAGGCCTGTAGAAATCTGAGCTTTCGAATTCCTGCCACCATCCACGACTGAGTCCCAGGCATTCCATCTCAGCCTGTACAGCTTCGTATTCCCTTGGACCGATTACTCTCCCCAACTCAGGATGCCCTATTGACTTATGCGCAGGATAATATTGCGACATGAGAGAGATGTGCAACATTGGTGTGATCTCAATGGCCAGTCGCCTCAAAACTTCCAGACTGTTTTCGACATGATTGGGCAGAATCATGTGACGCACAATGACTCCTGAAGAGGCATAGCCATTTTCATTTATTGGAAGATTGGTTCCTTTCAGCCTTTTCATTTCCGTTATGGCTGCCAACGCTACTTCAGGATAATCACTGACACCCGAATAAGCTTGAGACAACAAACCATCGGCATATTTATAATCCGGCAGGAACAGATCGATGTAATCATCAAGACTCCTTATGGTTTCAACTTTCTCGTAAGCATTGGTATTGTACACAAATACAGGATTATAGCCCCTATATCTTAATGCCGTAACAATCATCTTTACAATGGGGACGTAGTGTGAGGGAGAGACAAAACCTACTGCCCCTGCCCCATCTTCAAGCATCGGAACGATGATATCAATGACTTCCTCAAGTTTAAACTGATAATCGACAATGTCTTCGGTTACAGAACTAATCTGACTATTTTGACAATAAATACACTGGAGGTTACACCTACTGAAAAAGATATTGCAAATGCCCCCGTTGCCACTAACAGCAGGTTCTTCACCCTTGTGTACACACACTGAACTGAGTGATATTTCGGCCCCACTGTTGCAATATCCTCGATCATTAAAACGGTCTGTACCACATTCACGTGGACAAATTGTGCAGTTTCGGAATTCTTCTGCAAACTGTTGTAACTTTTCAGTCTGTATGGAGTCAAAATAGGTCATAGAATAATATTTTCAAAGATAGATTCTAAGCAAAAGAAAGAAATCATAGCTTAACATGCAAGAATAAATTGCAATTTATACCCGATTTAAAAACTTTGGCCCTTGGTCAAAGTTTTTTTTATATTAATTTTACAATCTCAGAGTCACTTTATAAAAACGACTACTTATGACAGACAGAAGAACTTTTGTAAAAACCGCCGGTCTTGCAGTTGCTGGATTGGCAATAGGAATGAAGGGATTTCCCACATCATTGCTTTCCACAATGGATTTCACTTCAATGCGACCGGTTTTAAAAGATAGAAAATTTACAAGTAAAGCTGTTGAAGAGACAATCGCAACTGTCAAGAAAGCTATTGCCGATCCTGAATTGGCCTGGTTGTTCGAAAACTGTTTCCCTAACACGCTGGATACTACAGTGAACTTCAAAATGATAGATGGCAAACCGGATACATTTGTGATCACGGGTGACATCAATGCCATGTGGTTGCGCGATTCCACAGCACAGGTTTGGCCCTATCTCTCTCTGACCAAAGGTGATGCTGAACTGAGACAACTCATTGCAGGTGTTATAAACCGCCAGATGAAATGCATCCAGATCGATCCTTATGCCAATGCCTTTAATAATGGCCCCGGTCATTCAGAATGGCTGACAGACCAAACCGATATGAAACCCGAACTGCACGAACGCAAATATGAAATCGATTCATTGTGTTATCCTGTCCGCCTTTCTTATGGATATTGGAAGACAACAGGTGATACATCTGTTTTTGATGAGAACTGGGTAAAAGCAATGAAACTGGTCTATAAGACATTCATCGAACAACAACGCAAAGAAGGACATGGTCCTTATAAATTCGGTCGCAAGACCGCATGGCAGTTGGATACACTACCGGGTGGAGGTTACGGAAACCCTGTCAGGCCGGTTGGACTGATTTGTTCGATGTTCCGTCCGAGTGACGATGCAACGACCTTTCCATTCCTGATTCCTTCAAATTACTTTGCAGTTGTTTCATTGAATCAACTCAACGAAATATTTACAACGGTCATAAAAGATAATGAGTTTGCCAACAAATGCAAGCAGTTAGCTACAGAGGTTGAAAATGCTATTAAGAAATATGCCATCACCACCCATCTTACTTTTGGTCCTATGCTGGCTTATGAAGTAGATGGTTTTGGCAATCAACTCTTCATGGACGATGCCAATGTTCCCAGTTTGCTTGCTTTGCCTTACCTGGGTGTGTTCAAGCCAAATGATCCATTATATCTCAATACACGCAAGTTTGTCTTCAGCGACAGTAATCCTTATTTCTTCAAAGGAAAGGCCGCAAATGGCGTCGGAGGCCCTCATTCAGGCATGAATATGATCTGGCCACTCTCCTTCACGATGAAAGCACTCACCAGCACCAGTGACCAGGAGATTACAGACTGTATCCGCACGCTTAAATCAACCCATGCCGGGACAGGATTTATGCATGAATCTTTCTTTAAAGATGACGCAACTCAATTTACCCGCAAATGGTTTGCATGGGCCAACACCTTGTTTGGCGAAATGATCCTCAAGGTTTATCATGAACGCCCACACCTGTTAAAACAAACTTTTTAATAAAATATAATGAAACTGTTTAAATTTCCCCGTAGTCCATTAACATTTAAAAAAGCAACCCCTCGATTAATAACATGAAGAAAAGAAGTTGCTTAAATACGTATTGTTGAAAATGTAGGGGCCGCCCTTGTGGCCGCCCACGGTAATTGTGATTTTTTTTTATTAAATATAAAAACCATGCATAATCCAT
>JGI24146J20443_1001161_pt1 | contig 16821 bp, 29 predicted proteins | sample BarGraIncub1131A_FD_20443 | JGI IMG/M metagenome (IMG submission 20443) | reverse complement strand
TTTTATTTTTAGGTCTTTTTGGTGATTGGCAACTGCTTTCATGATATAAAGTAACTTCTTTGACCTTTCCGGCTGTTATTGTCTTTTTCTTGTACGCCATACAATTTCTCCTATCACAAACTATATTTTCTATTTGGTATAAATTATTTGTAATTGGATATACTGCTAATAGAGAATATATGTATTTGTTCTAAAGTTACCCTACTTTATCAAGTCAATTACAGCCCTAAAAGCCGTATATTTATTGACCTTTTAGCGTACATAGAATATAATTAATTAAGCGAATTACATCCTATATACAGTCCTTCTAGTAAACCCTCACACGCTATTTGCAGTAGCTTGTAAGGGTTTTTAGTTTATAGTAGTTTCTCTGACATTTTTCCAAGTAGGCCATTAACAGCATTTTTATATTTCTCATATTTCTCCATATCCAATTCTTTAATCTCGTCCAATGACCCAAGCAGCCCCTTAAACCCACTTGTTAACGTATCAAAATAAACACTAAACTTTAGTACCTCAGTGCTTTGCCTAGCGGCTTGCGCTTCAAGGTCCTTATTTTTTTGCCGTAATTGATCAAGCTCCTGCTCGATCGCTTCTGGAACTTTTTCAACCACTGCAGCCTCTATGGTAACCGGAGTATTTATTTTATCAGTTAGTTCCTGCACCTGGTCCTGAGCTGCTTCTAGGTCAGCCTCTAATTGTGCTACTTTTTCGGAAGAATCTCCGTTACTTTTAGCTGTTTTTAATAAGGCAGTTAGCCTTTTAACCTCAGATTTCGTTTTTTCTTGTTCAGTTTTAAGTGATTGTTCGGCATCCTTTGCCCTTTTTTCTGCGGCCTGTTTTACAGTCTCCGCTTCCGTGGCTTTCTTCTCCGCTTCATCAGCGCGACGTTCAGCATCTTTTTTGGCTTTAATAGCTTCCTGAAGTTCACGGGTAGACATATTTTCGACATCATTTTCTTTAATAAATTCTTCCTTATCCGGTACTCCCAATAGGGCTACAGCCTGTGTGTAGCTTAAACTTCCAAGCGATTGGCTTTTTGAATTATCCCCAAAAAGCGGAATTTGATTGGCGCCATACTCTTCAAAAATTCTCATGAGATTGTTGGCAGTACTTTTTGAAAATTCAACAGATTTTTTTAACCAGTCACCCCACTCTCCATGATCAACGATTTCCTTTGCTTCAACTAATCTACGGCCAATTTCAATACTATTACAAAGTACCATTATTCTTGTTTGGTCTTTAATGCTGTTAATTTCAGCAGCTACTATCTGTGGTGTTCTGACAGCGGTAATTTCATTCATCTAAATTCCTCCTTTTTTATGAAGCAGTCTTTTCTGCCGGGGACAGACGGCGCAGGAAGTCATTGGCGAACCGCCTAACCTCAGCGGATGCGGAACGATCTCCAAATCCGTACAGCTGCAATATCTTCAATTCCCGCATATCAATCTCCATCGTGAAAAAAGGTTTGCTAGTTTCTTCTATCCGGCGTACAAAGAACACCATGCGCTTTCCCTTTAAATGGTTTTGATAATAATTGTCTCCGCCTACGCAATGCTTCAACGATTGCCCTTCTGTTATGAATTCACTGCGTGTTTTTGGGAAAACAATACAATAATCTCCCTTAGCATATTCCTGCATGCCTACATACAGATTTTTACTAGCTTTAATGAAATTGTCATCCTCTAGCTTCCGCTTTATTTTATTGAAACTTTCCAGAATAACGTTATGAGCTATTTCAATGTTTTTGGGGAAGCGTACAGATTTGCGTGCCAAGTCAACACCTAATGACTTACTCATACTGATATAGTCCTTGTACCATATCAGTAAGCGGGAACTATCTTTCTGCTTGGTTTCTTTTTTCTGTTTAGTAAAATAATTTGCGAAGCGCTCAAAGCTCATCAAATCCATGAGTTCAATAATATCGTCTAACCGTCCGTCAAATCGTAGTGCCCTTAATTTTGCAAAACTTTCATTATCTACCCATGTTTGTGACGATTTTACGACTTTATGCTCAAAGCTGGTAACGTTGAATTTTTTATATAATGGTAAATATTGTTTACTTACTCCAAGAACATCCGTAAAACTACTACCACGTAAATCTTTTACATAAAAGCTGGCTGCAAGTTGAGTAAGCCCAAGTTTAAAAAGGTACTCAGCAACGGGTATGTTTTTAAGATTATCAAGTAATCCTGGCAAAGAGAGCTCACCAGCTCCGCGTAACCCTTCCCAAAAATTAACATGGTAGTAGCTTTCTCCAAATACATCCGTAAGGTTATTAGAATACACATGAACATTCTTGTAGTTAACCTCTCCGTTTTTCTTACGGTACCAATTCCATCCATATCCCATATTTGATTGATATGAATACGCATATATCACTGGCGATCCGAATGTACTAAGGATATACAGGTTATAATAATAGTCATTAAATCTATATTGATATTTTGGGTTTCCATTTTGAAATACTCGCTGCACGTCCGCCCATCTCAGCAGCAGTTGACCATTAACCTTATTCGCAATGCAGATTTTCGCTTTGTCGATAATGGTACTTTTTATCCATGCCCCACGATACCGAACCGTTATGCCACACTTTGGACATGTGCCCATATCTCCGGACCTTTCCCCTTTATCTAGTTCAAATTCTTGATTGCAATGGCCACATACACAATGCCGTTTCCCCTTGATCAGCTTATCCATAAAAATATAACTGTGATTAAACATATGGGTCTCACAATAGCTTTCTAAATCAGCTGGATATTGCGGATACATGCTAAAATGTTCATTCATTTTTGCATACTTGCGTTCCATTGCTTTTTCAGCCTTTTCCGAGTTAATTTTGCTGATAAACCCATTAAGTATAGATCCAAGTTCGTAATTATGTACGCCAAGGAATTTCCGCGCTTTTTTTTCATCCATATCTGTGCCGGCGATATTAAAATAACTTCCACCCTGTAAAATCGAATCAAGCAATTTCATATGCCATATTTTTGTAGGCCACTCATTGCAAATCAAAGCATTTTTACTATCAGAGAAAAAGCGAAGCTTCAATTCACCATTTTTATTAAATACATCTGCTACTAGAATGTCACCACAACGAGGAATATTAATAATTTGTACAGTTCCAACAAGCGAATAATTCTTTATATCTTTTTTTATAAACTGCGGATATGCAAGTACTGGTATCCCGCTCAGTTCATTTTTTATAAGCACTTCTAACCGCCCCCTATAAAAAATCATCAAGATTGACGTCGAAATCAACCTTTGATTTTTGTTTTAGAGTTGGCTCCACTATTGGAGCTGCCACTGGTGCCAGAATAGTTACTGCTGATCCAATACCAAAATATTGCAATACAACCGCAAATCCTTCTTGATCCGTTAATACCGCACAGTTACCAACTTTCTTTTTGGCGGCCGCTTTCTGCATTTCGTCAAGGCTCTTAGTGATGGTCTTATCCGCGGTCATAATCTTCTCAGCGTCCTGATGGTTGCTTTCTAGATGACTTAGTAGAAAACTCCCTACTACCTGGACATAGGGATTATTCTTACTTTGCTCTATTTCATTTTTCAACTTCAATACCGCTTCCTGATACACGCGTTATCCCGCCCTTCCTACTTTTTTTACATTACAAAATTTATTGCAGGCCTTTTTACTTTCTGATACTTGAACTGCGACTTTTCGATCAAACTCATATTTCAGTTTATAACATACTTCTTTACCCGCCCCGCGATATGTATCACGATCAATATGTTGGCAATCTCCGCACCGTTGTTGTGGGTGGCTATTTTTACAAGCCATTTATCATTGCTCCTTCTTGGAATATTCTTTCGCGTCAGCGAACGCCTGCAACAACTTATCTACAGTAATATCCTTTTTGCCAGACAATAAAGCTGATTCGACCATACTGGCCACACTGCCAACAAAGTGAGCGCATCCAGCACCATTAATGCCATTATAAATATCATCAGCTAACATTTTCATATGCAGCCCCTTATCGATGCAAACTGGTTCGACATACCTCTTCTCAGCCACGATGCATCTTTTCTTCTTGCCACCGTTAAATGTACTCGTTGCGATAAATTATGAGTTTTTCGCCATTTTGAGATGGTCTTTACAGTGGTCTCGCACGCAAACGCAATTTCTTCATCCGTATGCCCCTCGTGCCACATCTTCAGGCGTTTTGAGTGTTCAATTTTTAGATCATTAGTTACCTTTTTTATAAAATCTAACTTTTTCACTACTTATACCACCCGCCCCAATCAGTTATTACTTGCTATAGTTAGGATATAATTCGGCAAATTCTTTAGCGGCCACCAGCTTAACAAAAGTAATACCATTTACGTTTTTACTTAATTGAGCACTATAAATATCTTTTGGTTCATGATTAACTACTACATCACCGTTTAGTGAATTAAAAATATTTTCTATTACGTGGACTTCAAATCTACATTCATCTCGTAGAATTGGAACATTTATCGAATAAACACCATCAATATCCAACATCGCCTTCCTAGCCAGTTCTAAAAGAATGGCTGCTTGCTCAATTTTCATTTACCTTCATTCCTTTACAAATTATTACAAGGTTATTTCTTCCTTCCTGTCGAATATTGACAGTGAAGGGAGGTGATTAATGTTGGAATGGTACTGGATAATTCTTATAATTTTCGTATACAAATTCATCAACAATTTAGTGAAATACAATCGTTGCATTTACTTTAAAGATCAATATGTGAATTTTGTATTAACCGCTACTGGAGGCGAAAAACTTCTACAATCTAAAAATGAAGTGACCGAATTAATCAATGGTGCCAACGTAAGTAACTACACTATTCCTTGGACACAACCAGCCGGGTTCGGACTTATTAATACAATGCAACCTTCAGTGTTAGGTCAGTTTCCATCAAGAATAGAATCTTTTGCTACTACTATGACTAAAATGTTTATAGAAGCTATTGGCGTTTATGAGGGAAGAATGCGAGAAACTTTCTCACCAAATTACTGGATACAATGTGTCATTTTCTTACCTAAAAAACTTTTAGTTTATGTTGGGCTACCACCTGAAAATGTAATCATTAAGATTATGCAGATGTTTTGGTGGCTAGCTTGCCTTGTCGGCAGTGTGTCATTCACTCTGTTTAAAGACAATATATCAGCGATTGTCAAAAAGTTTTTAAGTAATATCGGCCAATAAAAAAGCCATAATATGATCCAGTAACAATGCTTATAGTTATTGCTAAGTTTAATGGAATATTTGTCAATAAAACAATCATTATTGGCGATAATACGAAAGGCCCTATAATTATTAATGCATGCTTATCAATAAACCTATAGACTCTGTTTAATCCACAATATTTCTGGCCTGAACCTTGCCCGTTCAGGCCAGTTTTATTTTTTTCGGTCATATGTACACGTCCTTTTATTTACTCCCTACTCACTCTCTGTTCCAGCACTCCGTGACGACGTGTGGGGCGCTGTGAGTCGCATTAATTTGTTATCGGACCAACGAACGTTTAATTAGATGCAATCAGTACACCCCTATCTAAACGCTCCCGAATAATCTCCATTACTACCTGGGATTGTCCTATTGCATAGTAATTACGGTTCCTAAACCCATCCTCTCTAAATGACCTTAAAGCAGTGAACAAATCTTTCATATCCATAGATTGAAAGGATTTTACTAATCGTTGTTTGGCATACTCATAGCCTTTTTTATACTCAATATTATTAAGCTGCTTTACATGCAGTCTTAAAAAAGAATCAAATGTAATTTTACTCATAACTAACGCCCTCCTATTGACCGCCGATTATGTGGCGTGTTATAATCGGGGTATCATTTTCGCGGTTTAAATCCTTAAAGTCATCTGCGGTCCAACGCAGGTGGCTTTTTCTTTGCCCTTCATGTAATCTGTAACACCTAAGCCATATTTATATTCCAGCTCCATGATTAAGTTAATTGTTGAATTAGCACGATCAACTAGCCTATGTGCTGTAAGTTCTAAATCATTTAATTCATTTTCTGATAAATCTTTACGACCATTTTTATCTAGCAAGGTAACTGGCAAATCTTCAAGCAATACAAATATTTCTTTATCCTGTTTCTTAAGACGCAGGATCATACTTTGCACATGCCTATCAACTTTTTGGTACCCGAATAGTTTCATGAACCCAGTAGCTTCTAATGCAACTGCTGAGGCCGCAATGCTATTCATTTGAGATAGCTTTTGACGGGCCTTATTAGGTATAGCTCTTGCATTTTTGCATGCTGCGTAAATAGAATCTACCGAATACCCTATGTCTGCAGCTAAAGCCTTTGGCGGCCTATCACAACACATCATTGCTAGTTCGAGCATATCACCAATGGAATCCATCATTGGGACATCTATCATTTTCCATCACCTTTCTTTTGTCAGAATAACGGTAACCTATTTGACAAGAAATCTTGTTATACTTAATCCAAGAGGACAAATTCTAATTACCTCATCCCCACTTGCCTGTCCACTGGACGGGCTTTCTTTTTAATTCATTGCTAGCCATACAAGAGCCATAAACGAGAATACCAGTAAAACGAATTGCTCAATTTTCTCTCGTATGCTTGTATATAAAGGGAGATCAATAAATCTCACATTGTTTATCTCCATCACTTCACCACCTTGTCCACTTTTGATGCAAGCCAGAATTAACTGGCCTTGTCTGCTTTTTCCAAAAGTTCATAAGCTTCTCCTGATTTGACCATTGATACAATTACTTGCGCTACAATTTTTGCAAATTTTTCCTTTGCCTGTTCTGTGAAAGGCAACGCTTTCATTTTTGGATCTAACATTCTCACCACCCCCATACAGAATATGCATTACCGTTTGTCCAGTATTACTATAGATAAAAATGCGCCACTTTGTTAGCACTTTGGTGCATACCGCGCCATACTGCGCCATTTGGAACTGTTTTTCCTTTTTTGTGATATGCTTTAGGATGAATACTTATTAGGAGGCGTTGCAAATGTCGCAGTCATTGCATATTACAGTACGAACTGAAGACGATATCTTGAAAGCAAAACTGCAGCGCCTTGCCCGTACCAACGGGCGCTCCTTAAGCAAGGAAGTCGAACAGATTCTAAAACGATATGTGCAGGATTATGAAGAAACCTACGGAACAATTAAACTTAATAAGTAATCCACCCTGTTTAGCATCCCTTGCTTAAACAACCGAATTTCTTTTTCAGCAGCAACACTTTTTCTATGGTTACTAAGTTACTCACCCCCTTTCTATCCCGCTAGCTTTGAATTACTTTCATTCTCATCACTAGGATCTTCTAGAAGCTTATATGGCTGAAGATAGAAGGCTTTAGCCAATTTAACAATATCTGATACAGTTGGTTCTGAATTATCATTTTCCCATCCGCTCAAAGTAGCTTGCGGGATGCCTATTTCTTTTTCTATACTTTTTTGTGATTTACGTGCTTTTTTACGAAAATATTTTAGACGTTGTCCCAATGTCATTTCTTTCACCTCTTTTTATCGTAATTACGAATTGATTTTTCGCTTGCAACTTCATATTATCGTAATTCCGATAGCAAGTCAAGCGAAATTTCAATATTTTATGTGGTGTTTTTTTGTGGGATAATATAATTAGCGAAATTCCGCTTAAAAGGAGAAATACTTGTGAATATACCCAATCGAATAAAGGAATTAATTAAAATTCATAAAATTGCAAGTGTTAACGAACTAGGAAGAATAGCTAATATACCGCAATCTACATTGGCGACACTAATGCTTGGGAAAACCAGTCCTCGAACTGATACTCTTGAACAAATCTGCAATGGTCTCGGTATAACGTTGGCTGACTTTTTTACTCCTAGCACTAACATTGATCCCATATTAAAAACAGAACTTTTACCAGAAGACCTTAAATTAGCTCGGGAATTAAAAGACCTTCCTGATAAAGACAGGAAGGAAGTTGAATCATATATTCAGTATAAGAAAAATGCTAATAAGATTGATGAGCTAGCAGCTACTGCAGAAAAGTAATTTATTTTTACCAAGGGATGTTAAAATTTATATGAAAATATCTAAAAAAATGAGAAGGACGAGTAAAAATGAGTGAATAAATATTAAGTATCCACACCGCTCAGCTTGATCGTATTGAATATCTATCTTAGATAAAACTAAATTAAACAAGCGCATAGCTAAAGCAAAATAGAGTAATTCTATTTTAAAAAAAATAACTAGATAAACTATGTTTCTTGCTAACCAAATACCTAAGCTGGCTGTATTATGCAATCAGCTTTTTAATTTACCCAAGGAGGTTACAATGAACGCAATCTATGTAAGAGTCTCAACGGAAGAACAAGCGAAAACAGGGTATTCACTTGCTGATCAGCTGTCACGTTGCAAATCTCACCTTTTAAAGCAAGGTTATACTGATTTCATTGAGTATATCGATGATGGGTATTCTGGCGAGTTTTCGGACCGCCCCGCATTCTTGACTCTAAGGGATGATATCAGAGCTGGGCGTATTAACATAGTTGTTGTGTATGATCCTGATCGCTTGGCAAGAAAGTTAGCAGTGCAACTACTTTTTAACGACGAAATAGAAAAGGCAAATGTTAAATTACAATTTGTCACTGGCGACTATGATGCCTCACCTGAGGGAAGATTATTTTTCTCTATGAGAGGCGCAATTTCCGAATTTGAGAAGGAAAAAATTAAAGATAGGACAATGAGGGGTAAGCTTAAGAAAGCAAGCCAGGGCATGATTATGCAAGATTTCGGCTTGTATGGTTATGACTTCGATCCCGTCACCAGTCATTACACTACCAACGAAGAACAGGCCAAGGTGATTAGGGAAATTTTTCGTTTAATAATTGAAGATAAAATAAGCATAGAGGGTGTCCAAAAAGAATTACAGAAACTAATCATATACAGCCCTAAGGGGAGAAAAACATGGCCAACATCTAGTATCTTTAATATCCTAAAAAACAAAACCTATATTGGTGCTTTTCAAAGTATGCGCATAAAAGAAAAGAAAGACGGAATCAGGTCGAAGAAAAGGTCTATCCGCCCTGAAAATGAGTGGATACCTGTTTCAGTCCCTGTTATTGTTGATGAATTAACTTGGCAGGCAGCACAAAGGCAGTTAAAGCAAAATAAAGCCGTGCCAAGAAGAACTATGAGCCATGCCTACTTAGTCGGAGGTATCATTTTCTGCGGTGTATGTGGTCGAAGAATGTTAATGCATCACAATATTTTTGCTAACGGCACTACTAAGCCATACTATCAATGTTCTGCACACAGATATGCGAATTTACGTAGTGCAGGAGTGACTTGCGCTAGTAGATCATTACCCGCGGATTTATTCGACCAGGATGTTTGGGAACAGCTTATTGAGGGGATCTATGATCACGATAAAATTAAAAAGCATTTACCACAACAGGCTGAGCCTGCGACTGATCACTCAGAGGAACTTAAACGGATAGCAGAAGTTGAATCTTCTTTAATTAAAAGGAGACAGACTATTATTACATGGTCACGCCAGCAAAAAATTTCCGATAGTGAAGCAGATGAGGAATTAACCCAAATTAAAATACAACTACTGGACATTGACAAAAGAAAACAATCCTTACAAGTTCCTCTGCCCGTTTCGGCAGTAAGCCAAATATCGTTAGAAGAATTAGCGGATCAACTAAGACCACTTATTAAGCAGGGCGATATATCGCCAGAAAATAAGAAACTAATCATACAATCCATGATAGCAAAAATAACGGCCGTTCGTACTGATAAACGACCTGTTAGTAAGAATTTAAAGCCTATATTCGAGTTTATATGGGAATTCGCATAATTTTTTCATGCACCTTTATGCAGGGTTTCAAGACACATTGAATGAAAGTGCATGAAAAAATATTCTTCCTTCATTAAATACAAAAGTTTCCGCCTACTTAATTATGAGCAGACGGAAACTTTTAGTCTTTATAATCTCTCCAATATATTCAGCATTAGGAACTACCACGTAACCCGCCGAACTACGACCTACTCATTACGAATTATAGGTTAATATATAAAACAATGTTTTACGCTACCTATTGCACCACCGAAAAACAAGATAAGTAGTTTAAATTAAAATAGCCACCCCATTAGAGTAGCTACCATATAAACTATAGATTAACCTACCACAGCACCATGCACGCCGACACTGCCATAAAAAATAAACATACCTGGAAAACTTGATAAGCCATCATCCACTCGGGCACAAAAATCACCTGCCTTTTGGCCAGTTTGGCAGGTGATTAGTTATTTGGTTAGTTGGCTGCCATTAAAACAAGATGCTAATTAATTTTCCTCTTAATCGTTGTTGCATATCATCATAATTAATAGATGATTCTTTATCTTCTATTATATTTATGCAAAGTTGTTGAAAATCCATAACTGTTTCGTAAATCTCTTTATGTTTTTCTTTTGGAATAAACGGCTCTAGGGCAAAGTAGCTAGAACGCGTTTTAATCATATTTATATAGAACAACTCTTTGTCTTTTGCCTGTGCGGAAAAGAATGTATTGTCCATTTGCTGTATTAATAATGCGTAAGATTTTTGCTTCTCTATAAATGTTACTTCATATTGCTTTAAGGTTATGTCTTTTCTATTGTTTTCTACCTGTATCATGTAGTTAAATACTAACGTTCCTAAAAGAACTACTACTGTAATAGAGGGAACTATACAATCTCTAAAAAATCTTCTATCGATTGCCATAACTAAACCTCCTACTAAATACGAGTATATCATTCATTACGACAAAATAATTAAATTACCTTTAATTTACCATAAAAATAAAAAGCCACCCGAAGGCAGCTACTATTATCCAGTCATCGTGCTGGGTTATTTTATTACTGTCATTGATATTTATTTTGCTCCACGTCCTATCAACTGTTCCATTTGTAATACAGCGGAATCCCAAGTAAAGCGTTGTATATATTGTCGACCTCTTTCCGCTATAGCAATACGAAAATCATTATTTTCCAATAAATAAATTATATTTGCAGCTAACTCTTTAGGATGTCCTTTAGGTTTTGATAATAACGCCGTCTGTTCATGTTGCGCATAATCTCTAACTCCTGAATTATCAGTGGTAACAAGTGCGCAACCGCAAGCCATTGCCTCAGCTCCTGGAAGTCCAAATCCCTCGGACCAACTGGGACTCATAAAAATAGCATGCTCATTATAAATGTTGCATAGATCACTTCGCGATGGACAATAGAAGTACTGAACCCAATCCGGGACATCCGCTTCTTTTTCAAAAGCTCCAAAAAAAGATACTTTTAAATTAGGGTACTTGTGCTTAACAATTACGAGTGCAGCAATACCATCCTGTATTCCTTTCCATGAAGATAAATGATACATCATTGCGATAGACAAGGGATTCCTGTTATTAATTGGTTTTCTTGCGCTAAAAACATGAAGATCAATACCATTTGGTATATGTGCCGCAACGGGAGCACCAATACTATTTAACAGATTTTTTAGCCACATAGAAATAACAATATTATTAAGCCCCAGAGAATAAGTTTTATCTACAATTCCCGGTGACGACATATTTAAAGACTCGTGATGCTGAATGAGATAATATTTTATACCTTTGGTTGCAGCTAAATTATTAATTAAATATGATGTTGTCCACGCTGTTGCGATAATAACATCACTATCTCGTAAATGCATATCGGAAATTTCAGGAACCCCAAATTGTCGAACGTTTCCCGAAAACTTAAACCAATCCGAATCAAATTCTTGTGGAAAACTAGTACGGATACAATAGAATAATTTTTTCATTAACATTTCTTTGTCTCGATCGTCAGAAGGAGTAATTAATGGATAATATATAACAACATCATGCCCGCGTTCCGACAAACGGTTTGCATATTCATAAACTATTCGATAGCCACCAGAAGGTCGCTGATCTAAAAAAGGTAAAACAAAATTAATTATCACAAATTACACCCCTAATATTCCGTTATTTTCCTTTGCAGCAATTTAAGTATAACATGACTAGGTGAACTACAAAAGGACGTAAAGTGTTGTAATGCATTGTTAGGCAGAATAAAAAAAGCCGCCTCACTCAATTAAGAGCAAGGCGGTAATCTTATTTTTCAAGACGTGCTAATATATCAGACTTCAAAAACCATTTATCTCGTTGAGTTTTACGTATTGGTGTCAATTTACCTCTGCGAACTAAATCATCTATGTTTTGACGCGAACAATTTAATAATGCCGCTACTTCCATCGTGGTAATTACATTTTCATTAATAAACACTATTAACTCACTATCAGACTCAAAAGTATATTTCATGTATTAACGCCCCCTAATTGCAAAGAATATTAAATATGCAACAACCACACTGCCAGATATCCATGACAATATTGTCATATTACTAAAATTAACTGATGCTAACCATAGAATGAAAATAAATACCATTCCTTGATCAAGACGCTTGATTTTATTTTTCATGTTTGTTACAATATGATTAATTGGGTGGGGAGGTTTTACCTCCCCTGAGATTTTAACGCTTTCTTTGCTTGCGGGCTGAGAGCGTTTTTTCTTTTGCCTAGCGACTTCTTTGTACCACTTATATGTAGTGTATCCGATAATCACTAGGTCTTTTATCATGTCCCAATCAATCACACTGTGTTCACCTCCTTTCTATGTCTTAATTATATCATTTTACTTGCTCAACGTCAAGTATTTTTGTGCAATAATTACCTATTTTGTAATATTTTATTTAGATTCATGCAAATAAAAAACTACCCTATCAGGGTAGTTACCACATAATCCAAACAAAAATTAATTTACCAACCGCATAAACTACCATCCCAACTGACACTGCCAGCAATACGACACATAACTGGAAAGCTTGATAAGCCATCATCCACTCGACCATAATACCACCACCTTATGGTAATTATATCCATTAGGTGGTGATTTTATGCCTATCTTATGGACGTCCCTTGGGCCGTAATATCTTGGATTTAACCTTGTGCTCCCAGATCCACATGACCGCACAATAAGCCAGTGCGCCAGCAGTAACCACTACCACCCATAAGCAGAAATCATAAATAGTCAGTAAAATAATAACCACCCGCTTTTGGTATAGTATTACCAGTTTGGCGGGTGGTTATAATTACATTGAGACAATTGATTTTTTCAGTCTTTATGCACTAAATTATAGATAAAATTTGGAATTTTATCAGGGAAAAATCTAAATGCAAAAAGAGTAATAATCGGAACCGTTAAAATAATTTGGAACCAAAACACAGGGACAAAATTTAAAACGACATACTCAACCCCAAAAAGTATTGCCAAATCCTGCATATCAACCCACATAAAACTTCCCCCTCTTATTAAAATTTTTCTAGTAATCACCTAATATCACAAAAATAAATACAGTATTAGGCATTCATGAGGTCACTGATCTTTTCGCGTAATTTATTTATTTCAACTGCCATATCTAATATTTCTTTATCATCACCAGATTCTGACGATTTAGCGATAAGCTCTTCAAAACGATTGAGTAATTTCTTATTTAACATTTTTTTGCGATATTTTTTTTGATATTCTTGAATTTTTTCTTTATTTTCCTGGTTGTATTCACTATGCTTTATGTTAAGACTCTGGCGGTTTTCATGGTAATATTCTTGTTGTTGATTACGGACTTCTTTTGTATTCTCATTGTAATAATCTAATTGTTTTTTTATTATTACCCCTTTGTTTTTTTGATAAAATTCTTTTTTGCGCTCACTAAGTTTCGCCTTTTTTGTCTCATAATATTTTTTGTTGTACTCACGTCTTTGTTCGTCATTCATATTAATACTCATACTTTCTCTTATAATTATTATTTAATCTTATGTTACCATAGTTTTACTAAAAAACAAATATCATTTTAGTAAAATAATTATTATTAAATTAAGAGCAAGGCGATTAATTTTTTTTGGGCAAATAAAAAGAGCCGTCCATTACAGACGGCTCTCGGTCAAATAAATTTATTTAGATTCTATATATTCCCCTAATAATCTACTCCAATCATCAGGAAACCCTATATATTGAAGGTTAATATCATTATTATATTCCTCTATTAACGTTTTTATTTCTGAAATAAAAGTTTGTCGCATTGTTAGATCACTAGCCAAACGCTTTAAAACAAGTATGATAGCAAAAATTCGGCGCTTATCAATATGTTGATGTTCTAAGTATAACTTAGGATCACTACTAAGAACCCTGTTATATATACGCCCGTAATGGGCACATATATTTCTTATATCTACTAAACATTTTAACCAGCTTCTTATAAATACGGGCGTTGTGCCTAAATATTTAGCAATTTTCCCTTGATCTTCTATTTTCATATTACTATAAAAACACGAAAGCATTCCAAATGAAAAAATCTCTACAGCCACCCATATAGGCATTTTTCCTCCATAAATATTCTCATGATGTTTAACGAAAGCGGTATTTCGTTGACGATTCTTTTCCTTTATGAAAATTTCTACAAAATCATTATGATATTTTGGGCTTTGGGAAAATTGTACATCCAAATATGATTCGCTACCATATTTACCTGCCATATGATATGCAATTTTTGCTCTAAACATAATCTCTGTAATTTCAATTGCCTGCATCAACACATATCTAATTCTTACATCGAACTCATATAAACGATATATCGTTTCAAACCTTGTGTTATCCTTAAATATATCATTTTCATGCAGTCCTAGTCCATAAGCACTTAATCGATAATAACTAACACTATTTAATATTTGTTCGGCGTAATCTTCATCTTCGATTATCAGATTACGACCTCTTAGTATTTTAATTTGTTCTTTTAACGTACATGGAGGTTTTAAATCTTTCATTTTTAAAAAAACATCCTCATAAAAAAAAGTCCCACCCTGGTCCGCGACTCATGAAAACATGAGACTAAGCGTGGTGGGTTCTGTTGTTACTATCTTAAGCGATGTTTCACTATTAAGCAAATACCTTAATAGTGTGTTTTTATGCTGTTTAGTGCATTTTAATGCGTATTGGTGATTATTTGGCGTTATCTAATTGATTTACAAATAAAAAATTCCCTACCAAGTCGCAACGACCTGATAGGGGATTCGATCTGTTGATAACTTTTATTTTATTCTACGGTACCCGTCCCTGGGACGTTTTAAAAACAGATGTATCAAGCTTTAAAATATGGGCAATAATAATAACGCGATATGGTGGACAGGCGCATTCATACATAAAGCAAAACACGAATATGAGCGTGTTCGGAAATTATTGTCGCTCATGAATACCAGCCTGGCAGGAACCATAAACCTGCTGGGCTATTCGTGTTCTCGTTTTATGCAAAAAAAGAGAAGTACCTTGATGCTTTTATGCAAGGTACTTCTCTTTTAATTATTAAATATACATTACTGTGCAATAGTAGTATCAGTGGTAGTAGTTGTAACACCAGCAGCCTTCTGCAACTGAGCAGTGATCAATTCCTGTACGCCCTGCAATGCTACACTCTTAATGGCCGACTGAGTACCTGCGAAAGTCGTTGTCTTATCAGCGGCCTTGCTGAGTAAGTAAGCTACCAATTGCATTAAAATAGTAGTACCTGTTGTTTTTAAAGTTGTTGAAGTTTGAGTTGTCATAATAAATTCCACCTTTTCATTTTTTATTTTTGTATTGATATTAGGTAGCTGATAGCCGCCGACAACACGCTTGCTATTGTTGCTGTCGGGTAGTGCTTTTTTATTACTGCGATCAAGTAATCTGTGATAACTGGTAGTGATTGCATTACGATATCAGCTAGACTTGGTTTGATCATATCTAATATTTCCTGCTCGGTTAGATTTGGATTGCCCATCTGAATGCGTATATCTTCCAGCATGACCCTCTCGAATTGCTGGGCATACTCGCGTGGGCCTGTCGGCAGTAATGCTATTGCAGGTCTAGCTCTGATGGCATTTGCAAAATTGGTCAATAATGTGTTATCCATTAAATCACCCCCTTAAATTAGCGATATTGGTCAGTAACATCTTTACCGCCCCAATCCTCCATGATTGATTTATATAACGGTGCTGGAGCTATGCAACATGCAGGGATATCGGGTAATATATTTAATCCCATGACTCGCAAAACCTCAACATCCATTTGACTGCAATCCATAACCGGGATTATATTCGGTATTTTTACACCAAATATCTCATAAACGCCAGTTTTCACACAGGATGAATAGCCATACAATGTTCCAATCAATTGCCTAGCTTTTTCTTCACCAGCCGCCAGATCTGGCACTTCAACCTCAATAAATTTAGCATTGGGATTACCGATATATTTAGTTGGGCTATGCGGCCATACACCGGGATATAAATCGTGCTCTTCCTTCTCCCCTGTTGATTCCAAGGTCGAGCCTAACAATAACATAGCGGCGTGAGATATATTATCCTCTACGCCGCCTGAAACACCTTCTATTAAATTATCAATTTTGGAATAACCACCCACAAAAATTACTATTACTTTGGGCATCTTTTTTCCTCCTTCAACTTCTGAATCGCAGAATAAAAACCACCTGCAACGTCACCAGCGAGCTTTATATCGCTAGGGAAGTTTTTCAGGTGGTCTTTTTCTGTATCTGATACGATTTTTGCTAGTTTATTCTTTACTAGGTTAGATACCCGCGGCATAATCAGTAATTCCTCTTGCAATTGCCCGGGCAAAATCATCTTTACCTTTAGTACTGGCCAAAACTTTTTCATCATCCACATTGCTAATGAATGCGGTTTCTACCAGCACGGCCACTGCGTCAGTA
>JGI24146J20443_1001145_pt1 | contig 17002 bp, 17 predicted proteins | sample BarGraIncub1131A_FD_20443 | JGI IMG/M metagenome (IMG submission 20443) | reverse complement strand
CGCTTATTTGGGCCTGGTGGTTTTTAGAAATACTATATGGAAAATATCTGCAATGATTTAATATTGAGTGAATTTAGTTTGATAGTCAATTGATAATCCATTCAGATAGAAATCAACATTAATCCATTAACATATTTTAACTTAAAAAACTTGACAAAACTAGTTTCCTGATATAATTTAGTTGTGGATTTTATTCATAATAAAGGGATTAGAATAAGTGATAGGTTGTTAATTTTTGTAAAAGGACAATGCTAACTAGTATTGTCCTTTTCAACTTTTATGATATTGCATCCAACAAAAAAGGTGAGACCCGAAGATCTCACCTTTATAATTTGTTAATTGCCCGTTTATTGTTTAGGCAATACGTTTCCTTTGATTTGCAATACGACCGGATTCGGATCGGCATTGGTGATCACAGTAACTGTCTTTGTAAATACTCCCTGTGCGGCAGCATTATAAGTAGCCGAAACAACACTGGTTTTGCCCGGTAATATGGGTTCCGATGCATATTTCAGATTTGTGCAACCACATGAAGCTTTCGCAGAACTGATAATTAATGGCTCTTTTCCTGCATTTGTCAATGTGAATTCAGCGGTTTTCGGAATTCCTAAAGCAATATCACCAAAGTCATTCACCATTTTATCCCATTTTGCAACGGGTGCATTCGGATTTGCCGGAGCTGGTGCTGCCGTTTGAGCGTTTGAATATAAAGCTACCATTAAAGGTAAAATCAATAAAAGAATTAGTTTTTTCATCTTTTTACTATTTTGATTATTAAACAATGCAAATATGAGGTATTTATTGCTTTAAAGGATCAATAAAATGTAAAACAAACCTAATGAAATGTAAAAGTATGTAAACGAACCTCAAATAATTGAAGCAATTTCTTAATTTTCTTAACTTTATCGGGTGTTAATACCAGGAAAACCAATCCCGGTATTAGATTCTCAATCTTACTCTTTCAGAAATTAAAATGCGTCAGAAACAAATCCGGTTCGTCGTTTTGCTTGGTGCTTTTGCAATTATCGGGATTATCTCGATACAGGTCTACTTTCTCCAAAACGCTTGGAATATCAAGGAGAAACAGTTCGTTCAGAGTGTATTGATCGGTTTGCGAAATGTTGCCGAGAAGATGAGCAAATATAATGAGACTGCTCTGCCGCACGCCAATCCGATCCGTCAGCTTTCTTCCAACTACTTTGTCGTGGATATTAACAGCGTGATCGATGCCAATATCCTCGAGTTTTACCTGAAAGCCGAATTTGACAAGTTAAATCTTCAGACCGATTTTGAATATGCAATTTACAATTGCCAGACAGAGAAGATGGAGTATGGTAATTATATTGCCAAAAGCGGCAATACCAAACCCAATGTGCTTACCGTCAATCTTCCGAAATACGATCAGTACATCTACTATTTTGGCGTTAACTTTCCATTGTTGCGAAACACGATCACGGGCGATATGGTTATCTGGTTTTTCTTTATGGGACTGCTGCTCGTGGCGATTATTTTTTTTGTTTATGCCATTTTTGTGATCCTCCAGCAGAAACGGTTGTCGGAGATGCAAAAGGACTTCATTAATAACATGACCCACGAGTTTAAGACCCCCATTTCGAGTATCAATATCTCGGCAGATGTAATTATGGATCCTGATATCATCCATGATCCGGGACGCCTTTATACCTATGGTTCGGTGATCAAGCAGGAGAACAACCGTCTGAACCTTCAGGTCGACAAGGTACTTCAGATCGCCAGGATTGAAAGTCAAAGTTTTCATCTCAAAAAAGAACAGGTTGGTTTGAATTCGCTGATTTTGAAGGTGGCTGAAAACTGCAAGGCCAATTCAAACCGGCAGCTCGTTCTGAATACAAAACTGGCAGATTCTGTTGAAGAGGTTGAGGCGGATGCACTTCACCTTACCAATATATTACACAATCTGCTCGACAATGCTTCGAAATATTCGGGTAAGGAGCCGGTTATCACGATTGAAACCGAAAATACCGGGAAGTCGGTTTTAATCAGGATCAGCGACAACGGTCCCGGAATTAATCCCGAATACCAGCGCCGCATCTTTCAGAAGTTCTACAGGATACCAACAGGCAATCTTCACGATGTGAAGGGATTTGGTCTTGGATTGTATTATGTGAAAACGATCTGCGATGCCCACCACTGGACGATTGGATTAACAAGTGAACCAGGCAAGGGAACCACTTTTGTGATTGAAATACCAGAAAAGAAAAAAAGAAAATGAGCAAGGGAAGAATTCTGTACGTGGAAGATGATCTTACGTTGTCGTTTGTAACACGCGACAATCTGGAGATAAGAGGTTATTCGGTTGATTTTTGTGAGGATGGATTGGCTGCACTTGAAAAAATCTCAACCTATATTTACGACATCTGTATTCTCGATGTGATGCTTCCAAAGATGGATGGTTTTACCTTGGCCCGCAGGATCAGGAGCTTTAACGAAGCAATCCCCATTATTTTTCTGACTGCCCGGTCGACGCACGAAGATAAGATATTCGGATTGCAACAAGGTGGTGATGACTATATTACAAAGCCATTCAGCATTGAGGAACTCGTCCTGAAAATTGAAGTTTTTCTGAAACGGAGCAAAGTCCAGGTCAGGCAGGAACCCAAAAATGAGCTGATAAGGTTTAGTAAATTTACATTTTCAGCTGAAAGCCAGCGGCTGACCCTTGATGATATTCACCAGGATCTTACCTACCGCGAAGCAGTATTGCTCACCTACCTGCTCGAACACCGGAACAAGGTGCTGCGGCGCGATGATATCCTCATTGCCGTTTGGGGAAACGACCATTTCTTTTCGAGCCGCAGCATGGATGTATTTGTTTCGAGGCTCCGGAAACTGCTTAAATCCGATCCGTCGGTCCGTATCGAAAGTATTCACAATGTGGGATACCGGCTGGTAGTTGCTGATCATCCATGAAATTGCTGACCAAAATTTAAATCAACTCATCAAAAAATAAATATAACTACGACACATTTTGTCGTAGTCTTACCGTATTTTTGACTCCAGATGTAAAACTTAAAATGTATGGAGTCAAAAAATGCCAATATTAATGATGTTCGAACCAACTCATTTGAATTGGAGAAAACTTCCTCCAAAGTGAATTTATCAGAGGTGTTTTCAGATCGAAATGGTGTATACATCAATGAGTTTGCACTGTTTATGGCGCACTTTAATGCCATCCCTAATTTTATTCACGAAATTAAAATCGATTGTCTGAAAGCTAATAGGTGGTTCATGGAGGCCTTTAAATCGGAGATAAAGGATTGCTATTATGACAAGATGTACTATAACCAAAATAAATCAGCCGAATTGGACGATATTTTTTACATCTTGTATGAAGACCTGATTGTTGATTTTGATACACGTAAATCAACGGTTCGTTTTCTTTTCCGCAAAACGGATATTAAAATGATCGATAACATCATTAAAGGTGTTCGAAAATTTAAAGAAAAAAAGGCAAAGGGCAAACCGCAAATATCGCTGCTGGTAATTTCTAACAATAGCATCGAAACCAAAACCTTATCCGTTACAAAACCCAGGCTAAACATTATGGACAATTACAACGATGATTTTAAAGAAATCCATCAGACGATTTTAAAAAGGCTTTCCAAAAATAATGACAAAGGTCTTGTACTTCTGCATGGTAAACCCGGAACTGGCAAGACTTCTTATATACGCTACCTGATTTCATCGCTTCGAAAGAATGTAATTTTCTTACCTCCAAACATGGCAGGCGCAATAACGAACCCCAACCTGATATCCATTTTGATCGACAATCCCAACTCTGTCTTTGTAATCGAAGATGCTGAAAATATTATAGTTGACCGCGATAAAGATGGCCAGTCGCCAGTTTCGGCATTGCTGAATATTTCGGATGGCTTGCTTTCTGACTGTCTGAATATTCAGGTCATCTGTTCGTTCAATACGGATATATCAAAGATCGATAGCGCTTTGATGCGAAAAGGCCGGTTAATTGCCAAATATGAATTTAAGGAACTCGAAGTTCATAAAGCACAATCGCTTTCCAAAAAATTAGGATTCGATACTGATTTAAACTCGCCCATGACCTTAACCGCCATCTACAATCAGGAAGAAAAGGACTTTCAACAGGTTAAAAAACGGAATATGGTTGGATTTAAAGCTTAGACTATGAACACATTTACAGCAATTGATTTTGAAACAGCACATCCCAAACGATGGAGCATCTGCCAGGTTGGCTTGGTGCGTGTTGAAAACGGAGTGATTACCAATGAACTAAGTATTTTGGTTCAGCCACCCGACAATTTTTATTGGGATCGGTTTATAGATATTCATGGGATTACGCCAGAAATCACGAGAAGTGCACCAACTTTTGATCAAATCTGGCATTTGGTGGAACCATTTATTAAAAATCAATTGGTAGTAGCCCACAACGGATTGTGTTTCGATTTTCCGGTATTGGCTCAAACACTAAACTACTATGGTTTAGCTGCCCCCGACTACGAAAAGCATTGCACTTACAGGATTTATAAAGATAATTTATTTTCGCTCTGCCAACGGTTTCAAATAGCTTTAAATCACCACGAAGCACTAAGCGATGCAAGGGCTTGTGCAAAGCTATATTTATTGCATTTAACAAAAACTGAAAACAATGATTGAAAACTTAGAGGAATTCTATGATGGTATTGAAAAACTTTCGTTACCCGAATTAGAGGCAATGATTAAGGAGCTGTTTAAAGAATTCAAAAGAAGCCATCACAATAAAGATGACAGTTTGAGTGCTTGTTTAGTGCAACGTAAATACCTAATAAACAAAGATTTTAAATTTACCCCCGAAGCCGTTAAGCATATTGAGAGGGTGAACCGGATTTTAACGGATTGTACGGCTAAGGTATTGCAGCGCACCGGGCTTCTCTACCGGCAAATGCTGCAACTCAAAATGCAATGCGATGATTTTTTGGATGATTTTTATGTAGAAGGTACGGTAGCTGTTGGATTCCGTGGTGAAGAATCGGTATTTACACTTGATACGGATGAAAACAACGAACAGTCTGATTATGTAGCCATGGCCGATATTTTGGAATATACCAACGGCGCTTTTGAATATTTGCGCTCATTTTCATTCCAGTATACCGAAAATGCTGATTGGCAGGTAAGCGATGAAGAGCTGGGTATTAAGGATGATATGCTGAAAATCAATTGGAATATTGAACTACTGGATGCTCCCGAACTGAGTGTAATCGAATACTTTTGCTATGCCTCGCACCTCCTGTTTGTTGATTCAGACTACTCAATTTCAGATGCTATTCGTATCAAGGATATTTGGAACGAAGTAATTGTGACGCATCGGAATTGTGGGGAGAATAACTGAGAGAATACATGGAATTTGAAATTGTAAAATTAACACTATGAATTGTAAGATTTCGCCATCAAATACCAATTTGGCGGTTTTAGAGGGTTGAAATCCTTTAGTGTTTATTACTTATATTCAGCTACTTAAATGTTTTATAACAGGTAATAATAAGCCGTAAAAAAAGAATGTTATTTAAAAGATCGTATATCTTTACGTTTTTATTAATGCTTGAAATTTCAAACTAAAAAATTATGACAAAAGAAGAATTAGAAGGATTTGATTCACAATTAACGAAAATTGAACACTATGTGAAGTATCCATGTATGATGCCTTGGATTGGAAGGTACTATGGTGAAAAATATAAAAAAGTTTTATTTGTTGCAGAAAGTCATTATTTACCACCTGAAAGTACAGCTCAATTGAATGCAGAACAATGGTATAATTCAAGTCAAGATAAAATTAAAGTTCATGAGTTAGAATATATTACTACTCGAGACGTATTAACAAAACACCATTTAGAAAAAGCAATTTGGAAAAATCCAGGTCAAATAATGATCAATCACGAAATATTACCCCCTTCTGAAAGTAAAAATGTTTTTGAATGGTTTTGTTTTTATAATTTTTTTCAAAGACCAGCACAGACCGAAGGAAAAGAGTTATTTGTAAACGATCTTGACAAAAGAAAAGCTAAGGAAGTGTTTTATTCAAATCTAAAAATATTGAAACCTGAAATTGTTATTTTTCTTAGTTCAAAAGCTTGGAATTGTTGTAATAGTAAGGGTATTGATGACATTGTTTTCGATTTTGTTCCGCATCCAAGTAGTCGTTGGTGGAATCGTAAATCATTAAAATACAAAGTCGAAGATAAAATCCCATTAACTGGAAGAGAAAAGTTTGAAAAATTAATAAATAGTTTTTATTGAGATAGGTTATCTCCTTATAATATGCTTGCACTTAATAATTTATTTTCGTCTTAAAAATCTATAAAAACAGTACTGTCCAGTCGGATCTGGGCAGTACTGTTTTTATAGTTACAGACAACCTCTTAGTTCAGCGTGATTTGTAATTTTAAATTGGTTTTGCCACCCTGTTTAGTGGTGAAGTTGCCTGCGAAGTTCCCTCTTCACTTTCGGCAGCAATAATTTCGGTCAGCGGTTTAAATACGATTACCGGCGCTTTACCGATAGCCAGCGAAAGTTCGATCAGCTTTTTGAGGGTATAATTAAACTCCCCTTTTTATCAGGCAAAATGAATTGGTTAACGATCCTTATAACCGATTCGTTTTCGCTGTTTTTGATCGGTTTCCTGAATATTTTTTTGCAGCAAAAAGCTTATTGCATCATAAATATCTTTAAATTGCCTGTCGTACTTACTTTCAAGCTCTAGTAATTTATCCGTTAAATCTTTGTGCGATAATGCATATTGCCTCATAAAAACAAAGGCACGGATAATTTGAATATTCACTTGTAATGCTTTTTTACTTTTCAACACACTCGATAGCATGGCCACTCCTTGTTCTGTAAAAGCAAAGGGAGTCGCCGGACTAAATTTCACACCTTCGGGGAGGTTATCACAAATTGTGACAACCTCTTGCCATTCAACTTTAGTAAGTTGAAACATAAAATCGTCCGGAAATCGGTCAAGGTTTCGTTTTACAGCTTGTTTTAAAGCCCTGTTTTCCACCTCATAAAGTTCGGAAAGGTCAAAGTCTAACATTACTTTTTGACTCCTGATTTCGTAAATCTTAGTTTGAATATTGGTAGTTCGCATTTAGGTGAAATATTAATTGTTTGTGATTTGTCAATTACAAGGGAATGTTCGATCAGCTTTTTAAGGGTATAGTAAAACTCATCTTTCATTACATGAGACAAATTTCAAAAAGTAATCTACTCCAACAAAGTTATGAAAAAATAATTTCATTTAGGTATCATTTCACCAGCGCCACCCTTTGTCTTACTCCGCCGTTACCTTTGGGTAAATAATCTTAAGGGGTTCAATATGAAACGACGAGAATTAATTAAAAGATTGTCAGCTTTGGGAGCGATGGCATTATTGCCAAACATTGTGGCGATGGGAAATATGACATTTGGTACCTTGCCATTTGTAGTCTTTTAAAGCATACTATCCTCAGTTTTCTGATCACCAGCAATTCAATTGACTATCTTTACATCTCAAACTTTCAAAAACATGTCAACACGGGAATCAATATTGCGTTACTTTCATATTACAAACAGGTTGCGTAAATCGCCGGCCACTTTCGAGGAGATCGACAACTACCTTACACAACAGTCGGAATTCCAGGGATGCAATTTTAATGTCTCGAAACGACAATTCCAGCGAGACTTAAGCGATATTGGGTCGATCTTCGAAATTGATATCAACTATGATTTTAAAAGGCGCGTCTATTCGATCAACGAAGCACTCGAATCGGAAATCAGCCAGCGGCGTTTAGAGGCTTTCGACACTTTCAACGCATTGAAAATAGGAGAGAATACCTCTAAGTCAATTCATTTCGAAAAACGGCGGCCACAAGGAACCGAACACTTATTCGGTCTGCTTCATGCCATCAATAATAATTTACAGATTCGTTTTACTTATTCAAAGTTTTGGGAGGATTATCCAACCTCCAGAACTGTAGAACCATTGGCACTGAAAGAGTTTAAAAACCGATGGTACTTGCTTTCAAGGGATCTTAATATTGATAATTCAGGTGCTGCAATTAAAACATTTGGTCTCGACAGAATATCAGCATTGGAGATTACACAGCATCAGTTTAAGAATCCGGACAATTTCAATATTGAGGAGCAGTTCAGGTACTGCTTCGGAATCATTAGTCCGGGTGATGAAGAGCCGCAAGAGGTGATTCTGTCTTTCGATCCGGTTCAGGGAAAATATATTAAATCGTTGCCATTGCACGAATCACAGCAGATTATCATTGACAACGGCATCGAATTGCAAATAAAGCTCTTTCTTTATGTGACCTATGATTTTGTGATGGAGTTACTTTCATACGGCGAATATGTGAAAGTCATGAAACCTGCTTCGTTAATTGAAGCGGTGAAAAATCGCTATTCCAAAGCTTTAGCCGTATACAATTCTAAAGTCTGAATTGATCATTTTTACTCAAATCTTGCCTTCGCTAATTTCAAAATACTCATTCGGTCCAAATTACCCTCAGATAAGTCCAAAACAATCAAATTCTCTCCGGCTGACCCTCAGCTAGGTTCAAAAGAATCAAATTCCCTCCGGCTGACCCTCATCTGAGTCCAAAACAATCAAATTCTCTCCGGCTGACCCTTAGCTAAGTTCAAAACAATCAAATTCCCTCTGGCTGACCCTCATTTTTAGTTGAAAAATTGTATTGAAAGGATTTCATCATGGCAAGGCGTAAAAAAAGTATATTTTTCTAAAAAAATCGCTTTGAAATGATAATCATGGGTGGAAAAATATTATTAATTTTGGTTTGAACTTTTAATAATTCATTGATTTGTGTTTTTAATTACTTAAACATTTATTACTATGGAAAAAGAATTAGAACCATTAAGGATTACCGCCCTTACCAACTTTGAGGTCGGACAATTGACGAACCGTCACCTGACTGAAATCGGAAAGTTAGCTCCATCACAGAATGCACCTTCAGGTGGTGCGCAGTTTACCGATGGACCGCTGAATGCCTACCTTGGACGACTCACGTCTGCACAATCTATTTACCAGCTTTCACTTGCGCAGGTTCAGAAGAATGATGAAACCGAAAAGATCGAACTGGCCGACAAGGCACGTGAAAAGGCTATTTCAGCTTTTAACAGGGCAATAAAAACTCACCTGTTATCAGAAGACCAGGAAGAGGTTGACGCTGCCAAAAGTCTGAACAATTTACTAAAGAGTTTCAAAAACCTGCAATCACTCAATTTTGAATCCGAAACGATCGGGATCGACAAATTGGTGGATGAACTGGAGAAAGACAACTATCAACCAAAGGTTATGATGCTGAACCTGGGACAATTTGTTAAGCGGATGGATGCTTCGAACAGCAACTTTAAAACGCTGTTTGATGGTCGTATGGAAGGAATCGTATCAACCGTCTCTTACAACGCGAAAAGCCTGCGCAAAGTGTTGGCGAAGGAATACAAGTATTTCTGCGACTACGTGCTTTCGATGGCAAGGGCCCACGAAGACAACGACGAGTTCAACAATATCCTGTTAAGGTTAAACAACACAAGGAAATACTATTCCGATATGCTTGCGCGACGCACAGTCTCTGTATCGGAAGCTGCTGCAGTAAAGCTTCCTGATCCGGTGGCCTAGTCCAAAACTCAAATAAAAAGCGATCATATACAGGCTGTCACGGAAACTGGGCAGCCTGTTTTTGTTTTGTTAAAAGTAACCACCAGATCATTGAGATTCAAAATCTCAAACATTGTGTTGATTTTTCCGTATAATTGAGGGATTACAAAATAAAAATAATTGAAATGGATAACGAAGCAAGATTTTCAGCATTGAACCTTGTATTGCCTCAGGCACCGGAACCCAAAGGTGTTTATACACCACTGCTAAAGGTCGGCAGTTTTATATACATTTCAGGTCATCTGCCGGTGAATAATGACGGAACGCTTCAACGTGGTAAGATTGGACAGGATATTGATCAGGACGCGGGTAAATTGGCAGCACGACAGGTCGGGCTTACAATATTGGCGACATTGATTGCCAACCTTGGATCGCTGAACCGGATTAGACGCGTGATAAAAGTGTTTGGTATGGTGAATGCAACGACCGATTTCGAGAAACAACCCTATATCATCAACGGATGCAGCGAATTGCTTGTCGAAGTTTTTGGTCGTGAGAACGGTATCGGAGTGCGCAGTGCAGTAGGTGTGGGAAGTCTTCCGGAGAATGTTCCCGTCGAGATTGAAGCGATTTTTGAATTGAATGAGGAGTAATGGCGACCGGGAAAAGGCGATTGGGTGAAGAGGAGAAGGGGAGAGAATGCGATTTTTTGTCACATTTTCTCCCCTTCTCTCTTTCTCACTCTCTCATTCAGGCTCTTTCCTTAGTCGCGTATAAAATGGGGGAGTGAAGAGGGCAGTTCAAATGACATTTCAATCAGTCCGCTAAAAATCCCGTTTTCATAAAGGGGCGATTGGTGAATGATTTTTTTTATTCCTGCTTTTTGAATGGTATAAGTATTTGTAACCGGCGTTTTTAACATCTCTGCTAGTTTCGAACGCGAAGGTTCCGGGTGACAGTCGAGCAGATTTGTCCCCATAAGATCTGCTCCGCCATATTTCATAAAAGCCTTTTTTGAACCATCGTTCATATAGGTGATGATCCCATCACGATTGCAAATTGTAATTGCACCTTCGAATTCTTCAGACCAAATATTCATTTCAAACAGGTTTTGACTATTTCTTATTTAAGCATCTTACCCAGTCAATTTCGAAGTGGTGAGGCAACGATTCACCGTTGACGGGTTGGTGAAGGCTTCCGATAAAATTAATAAAAAGTTCTCCCATGTTTTTTGATACCTGTTCGCGATGAACCTCGTAGTTATTGATTTTCCAGACCGCAAGATTTCCGAAAATTTCAAGTCTGAAAATATGAAAATTATTGAAATTCAATCCTTTGATTTGAACTAGTTTTTTGATGTTTGCTTTGCCGGGCTGATCAATAATTCCCAGACCGACACAATTATTGCCACTCCTGAAGACATCGATTTGAGGGAATGGCTGACTGCCCGTAAGTGAAAGTGCACTCGTGATCGCCTTATTTGCATGAAATTTTACTTTGGCCTCAATAATACCCTCTTTGAATCTGAAACTATTCCCGGTATTTATAATACCGGAACTGAATTCAAATTTTTTGGGAAGAAGTCCGATGGCAGGATCCCAGACTTTTCCTTCCGATTTTTCGGATTTGGTAACAATTGAGAGAACTTTATTTCGGATAACTATATTTTTTAATCCATTATAAGCCTGAAGTTCGTTCGCTTGCGAGAAACTGAAACCTGCCATTTTTGAACCCCAATAATTTTCAGGTTCCCAAAGCTTTGTAGCAAGATGTTGTTCTGTAAAATTATCCTCCATTACAATTTCCCACTGATCGAAAAATGCAAGCTCAGGTCGCTTCTTAAGTTGAAAGTAACTGTTAATTATCTTGCTGTTTTCCAATTTATTAAATTCTTTCTCAGTGGCATGTTCAGGAGTAGAATTGTACCTTTTCTTGTTTTTGAGAAAGGCAACCCGCTCCTTAAATTCAAGTTTTTCGACTTCCGATCTTAACTCAATAAGACGGGCCAACTCTTTCGAATCCACCATCTTTTGATGATTAGAGTAAAGTGCAGATTTTATGCACTTTAGGTAGAAAATGATTTCGTTGCTTTTCGATAATTGGTTAAACTCTTTGAAAGGCAAATAATCTGGGGTCGTTTCGTAACGTGCCGGGTTCTTAAGATAGGCTTCATGTTCGAGAAATGACTTTTCACTGGTCTCTTGCCTAAGCTGTTCCAATTTAGCAGGAAGCCCAAGATTTTCAACGGTTTTAAAATTTTTGTAAACCCTCGAATTCAGAAATTTACGATATATTTTTGCTTTAGGATCCTTCTTTTTTGAATGATCATCCAACTTTACTTTTTCTGTAGCTTCGAGCTCAAGAAACAATCGGTATTCATCGGATGCCAGCGTAGAATAGTAGTGTTTTATTCGCGCGCTTTTCTGTAAAGTGTTAAAATCTTTTCTTTTACGAAATTCTGTTGAATCTTTGTAGCGAAGTGATATTGAGTCATTTCTACGTCGGATAAATTCGGGTGTCTCTACAATACTCTTCAACCCAAAATAGCGTGAAAGCTCTGAACTTGCTGTTATTTTATTATGCCTGTTAAAATCATTTGATTGAATGAATTTGAAATAATCTTTAATCGCTTTTNAATGTTCAAGGTTGATCTTTTCGGTGAGAAGTTTATTCTCAACNCTTCCGATGAGGCTAAGATTTATTATATCGTTCTTTTTTGCCTGAAAATCATTGGATTGAATNAGAAGTTTCANTTCATTGTATCGGACAAGTTCTTTGGACGTTTCAATCAAATGCAACTCATCCCGCNTTTTAAAAAGGNCAGCCCATGCTGAATCTAACTTTTGCACTGACGGAATTAGTCCCAGAAAATAGCGTAAGCGAAATGAAAATGACATATTAATAGTTTTAAATCAGATCTATACAAAAACAATCATATCAGTGTGACGAATGGTAAAGCTAAAGAAATATTGAAATATTAATGCTGATTATTTTAAATAGATCTCAATTTTTTTGATCCGGATCCCGATTACGGTTGAAAAAGGCTAATTTTGAATCGGATTGGATTAAAATATTAAAATGAAACGAGCATGGTTTGACAACACAAAATAGGATATTTAAATTTTTTATGCGAGTTCCACACCGGTGGTAATGTCAAAAAAGTGATTCTGCTAATACTAATTGAATATTAATTTCTTACAAAAATTTGAACTTGTGAAATTACCCGAAATATTTGTCAGACGAATGATGACAATGCTGGATAATGAATATGCTGAATTTAAGCAATCATTAGATAATGAGGCATCAACGACAATCAGGATAAATCCTGCCAAATTTAAAGGGAAGCCAAATTTAACACAGGTTGATTACTGCGCAACAGGTTACATTGTACCCCGGCGTCCTGTTTTTACGATTGATCCGTTTATCCATTCCGGGGTATACTATGTGCAGGAATCGAGTTCGATGTTTTTGGAACAGGCCGTAAAACAAATTATCACAGGATCAGGTCTGAAAGTGCTCGATTTGTGTGCCGCTCCGGGTGGAAAATCGACGCACCTGGTTTCGTTGCTGCCGACTGACTGTTTGCTGGTTAGCAACGATGTAATCAGGGCACGCGGACAAATCTTATCCGAGAATTTAAAGAAATGGGGTAAGCCAAATGTTATAGTTACGAACAACGATCCGCATGATTTCCAGCGGTTGCCGGGTTTTTTCGATCTGCTGATAATTGATGCCCCATGTTCTGGTGAAGGGCTTTTCAGGCACGATGAAAATGCAGTTCAGGAGTGGTCACCCGACAATGCTCAGCTTTGCGCCCAGCGGCAACAACGCATACTTGCCGATGTCTGGCCAACACTTCGTGAGGGTGGCGTATTAATATACAGCACCTGCACATTTAACCCTGCCGAGAATGAAGAGAATATAAAGTGGCTTAGTGAATTTGCAGATATCGGGCCCGTTAGTTTGAAAATCGAAGATCAGTGGGGTGTGACGCTTACCGATGTTGGTGGTTTTCCTTGTTATCGGTTTTATCCCCATAAAGTTATGGGCGGGGGTTTCTTTATGGCAGTTGTGAGAAAAACCGGAGGAAATACAATTCCTCAGCCAAAGAAAATCAAGGATAATACGTTGTCAGCCTCTAAAGGTGATAAAGAAGCGGGTTCTGCGTTAGTATTGGACAAAAGTCTTGATATATTAAGATTTGAAGATTCATTACTTGCTTTTCCATCCTATCATTTTACCGATTTGTTGCAGATAAAAAATAACCTTCGGATAATTCACGCAGGGGTAAAAATAGGGGAGATGAAGCAAAAAGATTTGCTTCCGGCGCACGAATTGGCATTATCAACAATTCTTAATCGCTCAGCTTTTCCTGAGATTGATTTGACGATTGAAGAGGCAATAACTTACCTGAAACGTGACGACATTTCACCGTATTCAACCGATAGAGGCTGGAATACAATTGTCTACAGAAACACTCCGTTGGGATGGGTTAAGAACCTTGGTAATCGTTTTAACAGTGCATATCCAAAAGAGTGGCGGATAAGAATGTCGGTTACAGAATTTCGTGATGAGCGTCTGAAAGTTGAAATTGAGAAATTCCCGCTTTAAATTCCCGCGGATACTTATTCCACGATTCTTCCTTCAACTCGTTTTCTTAGATTGAGAGCATGTTGTCCCAGACCAATGATAACTACGCCTACCATTGCAATAATTCCCCCGGCAATCTGGTGAGGCAACGGGAATGTTCCAAAGTAGAAAAAGGCTACCGGAATAATCATTAATCCCTTTGTTGATTGAATAATCGTACCACGAGAAGCTTCTATGTATTGATAGGCTTTGTAAAACAGTAAGATTGCTAAAACGGGATCGAGTATTGCTGCAATTATTGTATTTGTTAATGCCCTGCCCGAAAAGATAAAAGGTATACCAGCAATGATTACCCAGGCAGAGAAGAAGATTAATAACCAGAACGTTCGGTTAAAACTGAGTATTTCGGGAGTGAGGTTATTGACCTTTGCCCGAACAATCACAGTTGCGGTTGCAGCTCCGAGACAATTCATTACGACTAGTCCGACACCTGGAATGAAAAAGTCCTTCCAGCCGAGGTTTCCGGAATAGCTCGTGAGCAATGCCCCTGCAAATACAATAAATACGCCAATTGTTTCAATAGGAGTGAAGCGCTCTTTCAGAAACATGATTCCAAGCATTGTTGTGAATAGTGGGAAGAGATTACCAAGGAATCCGGTTACTGCTGGCTCTGAAATTGCATTCACTGAGGCATAAAATGTGGAGACTGTAAAAATTTCGATGCAGCCCAGGGTAGGGAATATCCACCACATTCTGCGTGGAACCTCTGAAAGTTTTTTAAAACCGCCTTTTGCCCAAAGAATGATCATGTTGATTACAAATCCAACTGAAACCATTAAAAACAAAAAGAGCGGCAGTGAAATCTCATTTAGAGCTGCTTTACTAAAAACGTACACATTACTAAAGGCTAAAGTGGCCAGAATGGTATAAAAATATCCTTTAATGATTTCCTTCCGCACGAGAAATATATATCTAAAATATTGAAATACTGTAAAATAATTTATTGAAGTTATTAATCTGTCAATGCGGCTAAATTACGATTCATTCGTGTTAATCAGAGAATATTATTAATATCCTTACAGCTTACTAATTAATCATTGGTCCTTTTTTACTGGAAAGTTCAAGTCGTACAAAAAAAAAGGAAAAAAGTGCAATGTTGCATAGAATGGTTCAGGTTAGAAAAACTTTTTTGATTTTTAATTGTTAAAGTGCAAATAAACAATTTTTGAGAGTGCGGAGTCAGCACTATAATCACTGACAAAATTCGAATGAAAAAATTATTTATGGTATTAATTTTATTTATTGGGTTTACTGTTTCTGGTATGGCACAAACTGTTACTAAACCAGCCAAAAAAGTAGATAGTAAAACTAGTGTTGCTCCTACAGCAAAGAAAGCCAGTCCTGAAAAGGTTGCCAAAGTTCCAGCTTCTGCTACTAAAACACCTGCTTCGGCTGCGACTAAACCTGCAGTTGAAAAGCAAAAATCAGCAACTAAATCAGATGTGGTACTAAAAAAAGATGGTACTCCTGATAAGCGTTACAAGAACAGTGCAAAAGCCGCCGGTCCATTGAAAAAAGATGGTACGCCTGATATGAGATATAAAGAAAATAAACCGGCAAAGTAAATCTGATAGAAGATTTATCCTTACAGTAAATTACTTTTATAAATAACAAAGGGAATTCATATTATTGCGATTCCCTTTGTTATTTTATTTTATTCTATCTGATTCATATTCAGACTCAAATCTTGAAGGATCATATCTTCGTAAAAGTCTTCCAAATTGTTTTGTCCGGATTGCTATCTTTAATTTTTCATTCGTAATCTTTCGTCCTGAAGCTGAATTTTGAAGAGTAAGGTAGATGAAATGTTTTAGAGCGGTTTCATTATCCATTGTTTTACTGTATAAACTATTGAGATAAGTCTCAAATTCATAACGGCTTGGTTCTCTTTTTATCTTCCTTCTCGGTGGAGATTGCGTTTCTTGAATATCTAGTTCGTCTTCTTTGAACAAAAGCATTTGACTCCCATCATCAAAATAAAATAGCAGCTTCCCAATGTGCTCTGGCTGCGCTCTGTCCGAAGATTTTATTTCTTTAATTTCAGAAATGCTTCTAAATTTTCTTTGGCCTGGAAACTTAAAATCCTGACCTACTTTTAATTCACTTGCTTTCATTTCTATTTATTTTAGTTTATTACTATATTTATTTTTGTTCAACTGACATTGTAATAAATCCGGATAGCAATTATAAATACTAGGATTTTATATTTATTTTAATAATTAATATAAATCCAATATTAAAAGTAGTATATAACTTTCCTGCAATATTTGTAAGAAAATTGCCAAAACTGCCTAATGGTAAAATTGTAATTATTTGATTCTACGTATTTTATTAATAAAGTTTCAGGTTTCAACTAAATATTAAAAATTTGTGACCAAAGATGGCGCGTAATTTACCGTATCAGCATCTTCTTAAGTGAGGAATCTTCAATTGGTTTATTTTCTTCTGCTGGCACAAAATCTCTGAACCTCGTGAATAAGTAATGTGATTGTCTTTTGAAAGTACGTTCTTAAAAGGAGATAATTGTTATCGTATCCTTACGCTTTTATATTTTAGTTATGTTGGGCGTGTTTTTCAGGGGTAGAACTACTGGAGATTGTTTAATCGGATCAATTTAAAATGTTGTGGGGACTTGATTATTATGCATAGATATTCGCTAATCGGTACAAGAAAAAAGAGATGTCTCTTACGCCTCTTTGTGTA
>JGI24146J20443_1001138_pt1 | contig 17085 bp, 12 predicted proteins | sample BarGraIncub1131A_FD_20443 | JGI IMG/M metagenome (IMG submission 20443) | reverse complement strand
GAGTAATGGTACTTTTCTTGTCGATATGAATATAGACATAAAAATCTTCCCTAAAGAAACGGATTATCCCGGTCAGATGACCCGCATCTTTATGTGCTAAAATAAGAAGTGCATGCTTCATATATAGTATAATACATCCTAACAGTAGCGAAAGAACTTCGCCGCTGTTAGGAGAGGAAGGCTACAGAGATGGTTCGCGTAAAACAATCTCTGATGTTACTCATTTAGATTTTAATTCTAATTATTTGCGGAATTTCCGCTGGGGTAGAATACGAAGTGAGTTTACCCTCTTTATTCGTCTTATCATTCGATTCCGTGCTCGAACCACCACTGTTTGCATAGTAGCAACCACAATTACAGTTACCTGCAGTCGCTGGATTATCATAATGCATACGATCACCACCAACTAAATAACTCATCTTGCGTTCTTCCAACCGAACGCGGTCCAGCTTCGTAAGTTTGATACTCTTTAAGTCTTTCATAAATAAAATAATAAATTAGTTATATAACATGCTTTTCACTCTGTTTCTTTAAATGACAAAGATTCGGTTGATCCAATGCCCTCTCAAAATCTGAAGGCGAAGGACAAATCCATTGATATCGGCACGACACACAAGGTTCCTGATCACGTATTAAAAGCCAGGATTTCCCCTCGGTAAGTTCCTTGTAAAGCATCTCCGGAAGAGAGACTCCTTGAATCTGTCCCAGCGAATCATCGGCAGGATGCGCATACAGTTTACCATCCGGAAAAAGGTATAGCTTCCCAAAGTAATTCGTGTTGAATTTCTTACGGGCAAAGATATCTTTTTTCTTTATTATCTCAAATAAAAGATCGTTTTCTTTTACGAAAATGTTTTTTTCAAAGAACGAACGATTCTCTCCTTTAAAAATTGGAAGTAAGCGGACTGCATCCGTTTGCTTCCTCTCCATCCATTCCTCCGCTTTCTCCCACTCCTTTTCAGAAGAAATCAACCACTGAAAAATCAGTTCTATATTTGTTTGAGAATGAAGAGCGAACCATTCATTCAGAACCTTTTCATCCGAATGATCGGTCACATACAGCTCGTACGAAAAATTGTACTTATCCAGCAAACCATTCAAAGAAGGAAGAGAGCTCTCCACTCCGGTATGAATGACCTTCAGAGCCGGAACGGCAGCAAACGTCTCCCACAGTGAATTCCACATCTTTTCATCAATATTTTTGCACCAGATATGAAGCACTCCTTTCCAACTGGAAATCAGTATCTGCAGGAAAGGGAGATACATTTGTTGCCAATCCTCAGCGATTGGTACAATCTCATCTGAATAGAAAATCTGTTCAGGCAAGAATATCCCATTTTCCGGTACAATACGAGGATGAAGAAAGAGGTTTACTTCCTTCAGGTTGCGATAAACTTCATGACCTAAAGCCCGTTCTTTTTTGTCGAGTTTTCTCATCTCATACTTGAAATCAAGTAGAGAAGGAAACAAAAAGGGAGGCAGTGTTGATTCTCCCGCAGGAAGCAAATCGCCGGAGAACCCATCACGAATCGCCTCAATAAAGGGTCCTAGCTGACAAGCACTGATTATCTCATCCGAAAGAAATACTGAATAGTTAATCCCATCCAGGAAAGGAGAAAAAAGAGTTCGAACTTCAGTTGTAGCCAGACAATCAGACCATCTCCCATTATAGGTATTATACACAAAGAAGCGCCCTTCTTTTTCAAAAAAGATACTGTAATTTTCCAAATAGAAAAAGTAATTCATCCCATGATCCTCCGTATTCATTAACTAAAAGTGACTTCTTCACGAATTCGTGCCTGTAGATGTGGCTCGTTTTCCAATATCTGCATATAATCTGCCAGATACTCCTCAAACCCACTCTTATTTAAGAAGTCCTCACAAACCGGGTTATGAATATCTTTGAAATAAAACATACAACTGCTGCAGGACGACAAGCGATAACAACGATTACACAAACCTGCTATTTTAGACAAGAACGCATTGTAAAAAGCAACAACACTCTCTCTGTCAATCTGCAATCCATTCGTCTCATCAACGCTTCCCAAGGGGATCTCCTCACCAATCCGTTCGCACGGATAGATTTTCCCGATTGAGGTGATAAATATCTTCTTGGAGAATGGCACACATGTACCTGTACTAAATAACTTTGTAAAATTATTTGAAAGAAAGAACTCGTCATACATACGCAAATAGTTATCTGTATAACGAGTCGTAAAAATGCCCAATGCACGAACTTTAGGGAGTTCTATAAAATAAGCCTGTTCCGTTCGTTCACGATGTTTGGCCTTCTCCAGACTTACGGATATGTTTTGAAAAGTCTGATAAAACTCCTCTATCTTATCCGGGTTGATACCACTATCATTCAATTCCGAGATTCTAGGCGCTTTATCAAATTCCGCCTTTACAAACTCGAGAACACTTTCTGCCGTATTCCGGTTATGTAAGACAGCATTAAACTGGACAAGCTCCCTGAAATAATCCGGATAGTTCTCTTTCAACGCTTTGATTTGCGGAATGATCGTCGAAAAGGAATTTACACCCGCATGATTGACCCGATAGCTCTGCGCCTGCTCATCTCCATCCAGACTGATTAGCAGATGAAACTTCTTCTCAGCCAGAAAATCCACATTCTTTTGAAGAAGGACACAATTGGAAGTCATTGAAAACTGATAATTAATCTCCTTCGGGAAATGCAGTTCCACATAAGCAACCATCTCCTTAATAAACGGCATATTCAATAGAGGTTCACCACCGTAAAAACTGACGAACAACTCTCTCTTGTAAGAACGGGGGGGATGCAGTTTCCATCGGGCAATAAAGTAATCAAGTACTTTCTTCCCATTGGCAATACTTAAATCCACACCCTCTCTGACATTATAGTTGGAATATAGTTCGCCATAACCACAATACTTACAACTCAGATTACACCTGTTCGTCACTTCAAAAACGATCTGATGAATATCATCCAGAGCATAATCAACCTGTTTACTTCTCAATTCTGCGATTGTCCTCTCTTCCGGGAGTTTTTGGAAGAACCCTTGTTCTTTCAAGAAAAAGTATTTATTCTTGTAGTAAGGCAGATCAGCCCGGTACTGCTCATAAAAGTGGGGCAAAGAGTTACTGATCCGTTCTTCCCACTCCTCCGGCTTCACCCCTTGATCCTCCAGAGCCTTAAACTCTTTCCACAAAGGATGAGCATAAAGAAACGCTTTATTTGAAGCGTCATAGAGATAAGTATGTTGAGGTGTATTAAAAAATACTGTTGCTTCCATCGTATCGATTTAAAATATTCAAGTCAAGAAAAGAAGGAATATCTCGACTTTTCCTCTTGACGTTGCAATATTACAAAATTATCCTCACGCCGCAAAACTATTTTGATACGGTTGGTTGTTTTATGTCTAATTCTATCTTTTCACATCACTCTTTACACTATCCGGACGACCATTACTGGTTTTCCGAACAATAAAACAGATTTGGTTCTTCCAACAGTCCGAAAAGACTCTTTCCCGTTTTACGTCCATCCAGGAAAGCCTTATACACATCCACTGAGTCAATTCCTTCACCATTTACAAATAAAACTTCAGCAACTTCTTCCAGTTCCTGAAGATAGGGAGCATCAAATGAAACAGGAGCAATAGAATCTGTGATTTCAAGTCTGCACATCACATAATAAAGCACCCCGGCAAGTCCTTTCTCAAAGCCACTTTCACTAATTCGACGCGGATCTCTCTCCATGACACACTGATCAATGAAGGGTAATAATCGAGCAAACTCGTCAGACAACACCTTCTTCTCCAAGAAATACGAGATTGCCCAGCCAATACCACACCAACCATACCCGAGAGTAGCCGGTAAAGAGAATGACCCGATAACTTCCGGTAACTCTCTGAATAATTCTCCTATCATTCCGCTGATGACACTTTGTTCTTCAATAGAAGCTTTTCGATACATAGTCACAGCAAAGCCACACTTTCCTTCAGACAATCCCCACTCATTTATCTTACTATTTCTGGCAAGCAACTGCCAGAGAGAAACAGAAGTATCCGGATCATTCACTGCCTTTTGCATCCTGAAAACATCTTCATCCGGTCGGGTAGTAAAAGACCGTATATACAATTTCATTGCGGCAATTTCTTCCCGCTTTTTGGAGATCAGGCTCAGCGTCTCCAGATATGTTTCTTCCTGATTCAATTCAAAACGGGTTAAAAAACGTTTCTTCATCGGATAAGGAAGCAACATCTCAACAATCAGCAACCTGTTGTAATGAANATGTATAGACTCTATNAGATACGGAGCTTCGGTGCGATAGATATGGCCAATGACCACATCCTTCACCAGCAGACAGCGGCCACCCTCTTTCCACACCTTCAGGCTGATAAATGGTTCATCACTACCATAATAAATGAGCCCCCGAAGTCCTTGCAGATACTGCCAATAACGTTTACTCGCCGCATATCCGGCTCCTAATACAGAGGGTATTTCCACCAGCAATTCATCGGGACATAAGTCCTGGGCAATCCATCTTGCCAAAAGTGTGATGCCCTTAACACCGGGAATATCGACAAAGGCGCCGTATGTTATAACAGCAATTTTATTCTCTATTACCTGTCCATCGTCCGTACGATTGAGCACCTTTGTCTGCGCGCATAAAAGAACTCTGTCATCTTCCTTCAGAAGGGAGAGCAGACGGTCAGCCCATCTGGATTCATAAAACCGCATGTGTGAATCCAGTAGCAAGAAATAGCTGGTTTGGCAAAGATCGACACCCTTGTCACGGGATGCGGCAACTCCCACCCTTTCGTTATTACGCACATATTGAGCTCCATATTTACGGGCGACAGACACATAGTCATATCCGTCATCCGACCCGTCATCAATGACCAGAATGGGGATGTCGGTATCAGTATGTTCACGTATGCTTTTCAAGGTATTTTCGACCTCCTCTTTCTCATTTAAAAAAGGAATGATAATCGTTAAATCTATTGCTTCTGCCATTATTACATTATATTCTTACGGATAGATCCATGGTTACTACTTTAAGGTGTCTCTCCTTTCTATTTGAGGACAAATCTATATAAATTTTACCACAGTAGCCTTTTTCATATTTAAAACATGACTATTTTGCATCAAAATGTGTAACTTGCCACCCAAATCAGATATTAACTTTTTTCGATTGCTTACTACTATGAATACTCAAGATACTCCGGAAAACAGACAGAANATTATCCGTCATTTAATGATTTATTCAGGACAGTTGTCCGATCAGGGGTTATTGCATGGCAAGATGGGCGTAGTCATACTGATGTGCCGCTATTCTCGCATTACCGGCAACTCACTTTACGAGGACTTTGCCGGCGAACTGCTGGACACCATCTATGAGAATCTTAACACCGAACTTCCGGTTGATTTCGAAAGAGGTTTATGTGGTATTGGCTGGGGGATTGAATATCTTGTTCAAAACCAATTTACGCAAGGAGATACCCGTGAAATCCTCAAAGAAGTCAACCAATGGATCATGGAACGTGACCCGCGCCGCATCACAGATACAAGTATTGAACACGGTCTGGGAGGAATCCTGCTCTATGTGCAATATCACCTCTACAGTTGCATCTCTTCAGACAAAGAGCTTCCTTTTGATGGATTATATTTGAGTGACCTGGCACATGCAGCCGAAGAAATGCTCACCATTTCTGACCTGAATTCCTTACAAAAACAGATTGCACAATCATTTCTAGACATCTATCTCCTGAAAGAAATGTGATCTGATCCCTCTCTCCACAATCTTCCATTTCATGACCGGAGAAATTCTGGAATCTCAAGAGATTGACTATGGCAAACTAGGGTTGAGAGGTGGACTCGCGGGAGCACTCTCAAGAGCATTACTTTCTGATGAGCAGGATAAATACTCTGAGTAAACCTGATATACAAAGGTGTCTAATACAGTAAACGAGGTAGTCCCCTCATTGACCATCACGATCATTTGCTCCAGTACTTGACAGATCCTTTCGTCGTGCTGAGCCAGAATATCCATTACATATTCCAGAAAATCACAATAAATACGATCTGAATTCGCAAACATTTCAGTGCTTTGCGTACGGATAACCTGTATCTCCGATTGTCTGTAATCATGCAGATAACGAGGCAGGTTTTCAAATCTTGCACCATGTTTAATGCAATCTATCCAGAATTGCAAGTCTTCAGCATAGATAGCTTCCGGGTCATATTGAATCTGATATTCATCCAAAAAAGACTTTCTCATAAAAGCCGTAGGGTGACTCATCGGATTATCCTTCTTCAGGATGGTTGTTACTATTTCATTGTGTTTTTGAGGAAACTGACGCGCAATTGTCTCATACCCTTCCCCGAATATCCGATGCCATGCCCCGCAGATATCTATCTCAGGGTGTAATTCCATAAAACTGTATTGAACGGACAGACGTTCAAAAGCCATTCGGTCATCGGCATCCATTCTGGTTATATATTTCCCCTTAGCTTCCTGTAAACCCCTATTCAAAGAAGAAATATAGTTATGCTCATTTTCAATAATCCGAATCCGTGGATCCGTATAGCTTCGTGCAATTGAAAGTCCTTCATCAGTGGAACCATCATCCACGATAATCAATTCAAAATCGCAGAAGCTTTGATTCAAGATACTCTCAATACACTCTTCCAAATAAGGAGCCACGTTATACATCGACATAACAACACTCACCGGAAGTTCATCTGTTTGCACAGTTGGAGCCTGCCTGCTTATTAGATGATAATCAGCTGCCAACCCCTCTTTTGCAGCCATACGTTTCAAGTGAACAGCACTCTTTAGCATATTATATCCTCTTCTGTTAGTAGTTTCAAGTGCTCTCTCATTGCACCAACAATTTCTTTATTGGGATGAATATCCGCTCCAGCAAGCGAAGGTCTTCGGTAACGATCTCTGCCTCTCCGGTCATCTCCTGCGAAAAAGGAAGCACCTTACCGTAATGCGTCGAAAGTCCGTTTGGCAAAGAGATCTCCAAGACATAGTTCCCGGCCACCGGAACCAGTGAGACGGATTTCACTTCACCACGAACAATACCAAACTCTTCGAATGGAAAGTTTGCCAGACGGATATGCACTTGCTGACCAACCTTTACCTTCCCGGATCGGGCCGTTGGCAGCAACGCTTTGCCGATCCATTCACTTTTTGCGGCAGGTATGATGGTAAAGACAACATCACCGGAAAGAATATTCTGATTCTTACTCCAATAAGAGGTAAACGTCACAACACCATCCACCGGGGTCTGCAACACATACGTCTGTTCCCAACCGGAGAGTTCATTTTCCAATTGCAGCAGGGCATGGCTCATCTCGGTTTGCAATTTACTCTCTGCTTCCCTGTATTGTTTTTCCGTTTCAAGAAGAGTCTCCTTGATCTCTTCCTGTTGCATCCTGAGCTGATCCAAAGAGGCATAGACATTCTCCAGTTCCTGTTCTTTCGACAGATACCCGGAAGTGGCCTTATCCATATTATCCAATGTAATAACCCCCTTGCTATGAATAATGGAATCCCTCCGGAAACTATTTCCTGCCAAACGGTATTGTTCTTTTGTCAGTGCTATCTGACGGCTGATCGTCTTCTCTGACTGAACATGAAAGCTCTGCTGTTTCTCTATCGCACTCAGTTTCTGAGGATAAAAGTTTAATTCGCGAAAACGGATGATTTCCTGAATGCTCCGTATCAAAGTGGAATAACTACCTTGAAGTATTCCCAAATGAGGTTCTGACAAAAGAGGTAATTCCGGCTGATCGAGGTTGGCTTTCAGCTTTTGGAGGTAGGAACGTACGTATAAGACATCTTCGGTGGTTGCCGGATTCTCTATCACCGCTAAATAATCTCCTGCTTTCAGCACTTGTTTGTCTTGCACGTACAGCGAGTCTGTCTTTCCCGTGGCACGGGCAATGATATGAACCGGAGGATTGACCGAAGTCAAAGTGACAGAAGCAGGAATGGTATCCGGATATTTGAAGAACCAACTGCCGGTTAATAATACAAACACCACGACAAACAGCCATAGTATGCCGTTGCGTAAGATCCAGCCCGGCACGTCTCCCAAGACCTCCTGAGCTTCCTCGCTGCGCAATTCTATCTCTTTCTCTTTCTCTTTCGTATCCTTCATAATCAGTTGTTCCCGGCTTGCTTCGTTCGTACAATTATTGATCAATCTGGTTCTTTACCAGTGTATAGTAGATCCCTTTCCGGGCTATCAGATCCTCGTGCGTTCCCTCTTCGGCTATTTTCCCTTTATCCACGACCACTATATTATCCGCATGTCGCACCGTGCTGAGTCGATGTGCCACAATAACCACTGTCTTACCTTGATAAAACCGGCTGAGCTTATCCATAATCTCTTTCTCATTGTTGGTATCCAAAGAGTTGGTAGCCTCATCAAAGAAAAGAAACTCCGGGTTCTTATACACTGCCCTTGCTATAAAGATGCGCTGTTTCTGTCCCTGACTGATGCCATTACCCTCCATACCGATTTTGGAATTATAGCCCAATGGCAGNGAATCGATAAACTCCCTGATATTGGCNGTCTCAGCCGCAAAGAAGAGTTTCTTCTTATCTACAAACTCATCGCTGACAGCAATATTATTGGCGATGGAATCGGAGAAGATAAATCCATCCTGCATCACGGAGCCACATTTCTGACGCCACACATGAGGTGATATATTCTTTAATGGCACATCACCAATGAAAATATTCCCTTTATTGGGGGGATAAAAGCCCAATAGCAGTTTTATGATCGTGGTCTTTCCGCTGCCACTGGCCCCGACAATGGCGGTAATCTTATTTTGAGGGATTACGAGACTGATATTATCCAGCACATATTCACGCTCCGCGCCATCGTAGCTGAAAAAGACATTTTCAATACGGATATCACGCCTTTCAGGCAACTCCTTTATCCGGATACTCTCCGACTGTTCCTCGTCCTTCTTCTGATGGATCTCGCTCAATCGTTCCAGACTGATTTTTGCATCCTGCAAGGACTGTGCAAAGCCAATAAATTGAGCAATAGGGCCGGACAACTGACCAATGATATACGTTAAGACATCATCATACCCAGCGTCATATTACCGGATACCACCTCTTTGGCAGCCATAAAGGAGATGACTATACCCGTTGTTTGACTAAAAAAGAGCGAACCGATCTGTTGATACTGTCCCAATGCCATTCCCTGGATACTGATCTTAAACAGTTTGATCTGAATGCGTTCCCATTGCCAGCGTTTCTGTTTCTCGCAGTTATTGAGTTTAATCTCCTGCATACCGGTGATCAACTGATAGATATTACTCCGGTCACCCGCTGCCTGCGCAAAACGTTTGATATCCAGCTGACGGCGATAACGCATGAAGAGAAGGATCCAGATGACATACAGCGTGTTTCCAATCAGAAAAATACCCAGAATCGGCAGATTGTAGTACGCGAGGATAAAGCCGAACACAATAAAATTGAAGAAAGAAAAGACGGTCGATATGGATGTGCCTGTCAGAAACGACTCTATACGTCCATGATCGCCGATACGCTGAATAATATCACCAATCATCTTCGTGTCAAAATATCCGATTGGCAGCTTCATCAGTTTAGCGAGGAAGTCGGATATCAGATGGATATTGATCCGGGCATTGACATGCAGCATGATCCAGCTTTGTATAAACTGCAAGGCAAGTTGGGTCACAAACAGTACCATCTGGGAGATAAGTATCAACGTGATGAAGCTCAGATTGGCATCACGGATACCGGTATCTACTAACGCCTGTGTCAGAAAAGGGAAAATAAGTTGCAGCAAGCTGCCAAGCACCATCCCCAGTATTAGCTGAAAGAAGCTTCTTTTGTAAGGAGTGAGATATCGGAAGAAGTAACCCAGATCACGGGTAGTCACCTCTTTCTCTTCTTCGTAATCCTCAAAATCCGGACCCGGCACTAAAGCTAACGCTGTCCCTTCATCCTCTCCCTCTGTGCGGGTACTGAACCAGCAACGCAGGAACTCTTTCTCCTTATAGCTGACCAATCCGTGTGCCGGATCAGCAATGTGATAGACACTTTTGCCATTACTTCTTTTTTGAATCCTGTAAAGAACAACAAAATGATTCTGATTCCAGTGCAGGACACATGGCAGAGGCACATCTTCCTGCAACTTCGGTAAAGTAACTTTCACCCCCGATGTACGAAAACCGATGCTCTCGGCTGCGTCACTGATACCCAGCATGGAAACACCCTGCCGGGTAATAAAACTCCTTTCCCGAAGTGTTTGCAATGAATAGCTCTTACCATAATACTTCGCTATCATACGCAAGCAACTCGGACCGCAATCCATTGCGTCCAACTGTTGATAGAAAGGGAAAGAATACTTATTCATAGTAAACCAAGGTGCTTATTGCCCGTTTTTCACAGTTACGTAAATTACAATGAGATATCTTCTTACGCCCATTCGTTTATAGATAAACAGCAATGGCCTTCGATATCAGTTCGCAAATGTAATTATTAAATTAATACTAAAAATGCACGGGTCAGTTTTTCAGCACATATTCATATAATAAATTTATAAGATACATTCCGAAGGTTTATTGAAAGACTCTGATTGGAGAGTCTTTAAAGTCTTTAGCTATAAACACTCTTTACCATGGAACACATAAATATTTCAATAATAAGTATTGTATTTTGATTATATACATTATTTTTGCAGAGGATAGCTTTTTCTAAAATGCCTTGAACAGTTGTGAATACTTTGGATAGATAAAATAAGACGCTCTATACTGCACCCCATGAAAGCACTACATTACAAAATGATTTCCTTCCTGTTAGTCATCACCGCCTTGTTTATTACAAGCATGAATGGATGGAGCAATGCTTTGCCGGACAATGCTGAAACAGGAAATAAACAAATAACGTTGGGGCAGCGGATTACTGGGATGGCAACTCTGATGAGGGATAACTATCCCGAGAAAATCTATGTTCAGACCGATCGTCCCATCTATAACCTCTATGACACCATCTGGTACAAGGTGTGGGTCATGCAGTCAGGCACACTCCTACCCACCGGAAAGAGTCAGCTGGTCTATGTCGATCTGATCAATGAAGCAAACAGGGTGACCCAAAGTGCACAATACACCCTCCAGGGAGGAAGTGCCAACGGACAGTTTGTGCTCACCAAAGCCATACAGGACAAGGGGATTTATCGCATCCGTGCTTACACACGCTGGCAGAAGAACTTCGGCGATTCTGCCTGCTTCGAGAAGATAATCCCAATCTGGGGAGACAAAGACAAAGAACAGGAAAACAAAAGTTTCGTTTCTATCACCAACGGAGCAAACAGGGAGCTCTTTATCACACAAGGGCAATTCCAGAAGCGCAAACAGAAAGCAGAGGAAGAAAAGCTGCTGGAAGCACAGAAGAAAGTCAACCGGGAGTTTGATCTGGATGTGCAGTTCCTCCCCGAAGGGGGCAAACTGATCGCCGGTGTCGCCAATCGGGTTGCCTTCAAAGCACTGTTTCCCGATGGAAGAAGTGTAGCCGTGGAGGGAACAATCGTGGATCAGGAGGGTAACGAGGTAACAACTTTTGCCTCAGAGCACAAAGGGATGGGTGCCTTCCTATTGGTACCGGATACCGGCAAACAGTACTCCGCCCGTCTGTTTAACGATCAGCTTATCGCTCTGCCAGTTGTCGAAAAAGAAGGAGTCGGACTGATGGTCGTCTCCAAACCAACTTCAGACACACTGGTTGTGGCAGTCAATGCCTCTCTTGGTGTCGTGATCAACCAATCGCAGTTCACTCTCCTGGCAGAGTCTCGCGGTCTGCCCACCAAAGAGGCCTTCAACATTCAGATGAACAAGTCGCGCGTCCTGCTTCGTATCCCGAAGGAGAACCTGAAGTCGGGCATCAACCGACTCACGCTCTTCAGCAGCGATGGACAGCCGCTCTGTGAACGGTTGGTCTATATCGATCGAAAAGACGAACTCAAGTTTACTGTCAAGGCAAACTGGGAGGTCAAGTCCGACACGGCTCAGAGGATGACGCTGAAGATTCGTCCGCAGCTCAGCGGAGAGTCTGTCGCAGGTTCCTTTGCAGTGAGCGTCACCAACAAGAACCGGGTACCGGTGGATTCGATCCAGAAGACGTTCCGCTCCGAGATGTTGCTCTCTTCAGATCTGAAAGGTTTCATTGAGACACCGGGATATTACTTCAACAATCCGTATGACAGCATCTGCAAGCAACTGGATCTGCTCCTGCTCACCCACGGATGGAGAGGATATGGATGGAATGATGTCACAAGAAAGAACTTCACTCATCTGCCGGACACAGCCTTTACGGTTTCAGGAAGTATTGTCAACCTTCTCTTAAAACCAATAGAAGGAAGAAGAGTTTCTTTATTTGTGCAGGGAGGAAAGACAATTGCCAAAGATATCAAGACAGATAAGAACGGACGGTTTGAATTTACAAACCTGGATATAAGGGAAACCTCCATGGCACGGATCAATATTGAGAAAACAAAGAATAAAAGGAATTTGGGGCTCGGTTTAAAGCTGGACACCATTTATGGGAAGCCCAAATTCCCGATTATACCACTTGAAGACTACCTGTATGAATCGGAAGAGATAGACACTCTGATGTTCGGATACAAAGAGAAGAAGGAAGAAAACAATGCTTATCTGGACAGTCTTCGCAAACAAAAAGGCATTCATCTGCTTGGAGAAGTCACCGTAACCGAACGAAAAACAATCAAGAACTCGTATAACAGAAGCGGTAACGGCGTGGCAGACATCGTAATCGACTCTGTGCAAATAGGACGATACGATGCCTATGCCAATGTCATAGATATACTCAAAGCGGAGATTCCCGGATTTAAGAAAGATAACAGTTCGGCGGTAGATGGGGGCGGATATCGAGTGTCACGTCAATATGAGTACTACAACATTAACGGGAGACCTGTTTACTTTCAAATTGACGCAGAGATAATCAATACAAATAACAGTATCACCTCTTCATCCAACGATGCAGAGGTAAGTATCTTTTTGTCTGTAAGTAATAGTATGAGAAAAGGAAATAAAAATGTCGTCCTACCCACAAATATTGATATCACCCAGCCCGTTATAGGCATGATGAATGACGAAGACTTTGAATATGGTAAAATAGTGAGGCTTGAAAATATACTGAAGAAAATACCCGGAAAGGAAGTCAGAGGAATCGAAGTTTTAACTACGAGAGATAACCTTTCTAATTATAATGACCTGGACTCAATTAAACCTATCCAAACATCAGTATTAGACAATGATAGTCGTCCAATAGCCTCCGTCATTATTATCACGACGAAATCAGGAAGAGGTGCACGGGACAGGACAGGTCAAAGCACCTATTTCACAGAGCTGCTCGGCGGCTCCATCCCCAAAAGCTTCTACGTGCCAAAATACTATCCGAAAGATCCGATCGATCAGATCAATTATGACGGGAAGCACGTCTATTACTGGAACCCCGCGTTGCTGACAAACGGCGGGCAGGACGTGGAAGTCACATTCCCGGTAGGTGCTTACATGAAAGGCAACCTGCAACTGGAGATAGAAGGCACTGACCTCAATGGACACATTGGCACATTCAGACAGAATATTCATATCAAACAATAAACAAATGAAAAAAATTATCCTCGCATTGCTCCCATTACTGGTAGGGTGCACAAATGTACAAAACAAAGGGATCGATTCAGCAAATACAGCTGACGGACAACTCGTCACTTTCTATCTGAACGCACCACCTTCCAAAGTTGAACCGCTGCTGCTATCCGAACTGGCTGACAGCGTGAGTTATGTGGCATTGGAAACAACGAAGGAAACATTGACTGATAAGGCAATTCAGTATGGTGACCGGTATTACACTATTGCTAAGGATCAGAGACTGCTTTGCTTTGACAAAAGTGGGAAGTATTTGCATCAGATAGGCAGAAGAGGAAAAGGACCGGAGGAATATACCTGGATGAGTGATTATAAATGTTTTACAGTTGATTCTGAGACTAATTGGGTTTATTGCAATTCGTATGATAATCGAACACGAGTTTACAATGAAAACGGGAAATTTGTAAAGAGCCTAACGGGAGGATTATGGGATTACCAACCTGAATTTGTGTATAACCACTTCGTGTGTTTATCGCTCACTTGGCATCCAATCGTTGAAGTGCTTGACGAACGTAATAACCAGTGTGTGACAAACAATAAAGAAAAAATAGAAGAAATTAGAAGGTTTTGGAACGCGATAGAGGAGAAATGCAAAAAGGAGGGAAAGAGAGAGAGCTCTGCTGAAGGACTTGAGACTGTCTCGTCTATCTCAAATAATGCATTATACCGTTGGAGTGTTTTTTTTGACACAGTAATGATGGCTAAGGGCAAAGACGTGAAACCTTTCTGTCGGATAATACCAGAAAATAAATATACACCGGAAGATACATACTCTAGTAATAGAAAATCAAGGCTCCTTCAACCCATCATCCGAAGAATGTATGTATTATGCAATGATAAGATCCTCTTATATATAAGATACTACACTAGTATACAGGAATCAACGCACTATTGGGCACTCTGTGACTTGAAAGATGGAAGTGTGACATATCATTCCGACTATATTATAAATGACTTAGATGGTGGTCCGAATATTTTGGGACCCAATGCCTATGATGAAGAAATCTATAGCATTTCCGTCGAAGATCTGAAGAACGATGATGAGATATACAAAAGTTATGTCACTGAAGGTGTGAAAGCCAAATTGAAGAATCAGGAAGGCAAGTTCCAGCGTCTCCTTGAATCATTGGAAGATGATGCCAATCCAATTGTCCGCACCTTTCATTGGAAAAAATAGATGCAGTTTAAATGTTCAATCTTTTTGATTAACTACATTTTAGATGAAACATGCCTTACTGATATTAGCTCATAAGGATGCAAATCATCTGCAAGAAATTATTCGTTTCTTTGATGAAGAGTTCTATGTTTACATACACATAGACAAAAAAAGTAGCATCACTTCTGAAGAGCGTCTCACATTGCACAATATGCGCAATGTGAGATGGGTGGGATCTTGCTATTCAATTAATTGGGGTGGCCATAATGTGCTCAAAGGTGTTCTTCGATTGATGCAAGTAGCTATTAAGGATGGAGTTGCAGACTATTATCATTTAATAAGTGGGCAGGATTTTCCTACAAAAAACAGGGTTGAGTTTGAACAATTCTTTCAATATCGTGTCGGTACAGAATTTCTTGAATATTCAGCTCTACCTTACAAAAGATGGCCAAATGGAGGTTTTGACCGAATCACAAAGTTCTATTTTTATGATCAGTTTAACTTCAAAAGTTCAAAAGGATGGAAGATTTTAAACAAACTAGAGAAGTGGCAACAAAAATATCAAATTCACCGAAAATTACCATTGAACAACTATCCTACATTATACGGAGGCTCGTGTTGGTGTTCTTTGAGCAAAGAATGTATTCGGTATATTGTTGACGAAACTCGCAAACACCCATTTCTATTTAAAAGATTGCGTTTTACTTTTGCTCCTGACGAAATGTATATCCAAACGTTACTGCTCCATTCTCCTTTTAATAAGAGAATTGAAAATGATAATTTGAGATATATCGTTTGGGAAAAAAGGAATGGTAGTTTCCCTTCCAACTTGGACGAAACAGATTATCAAAAGATTATCGCGTCATATAAGCTATTTGCTCGTAAAATAGAATATCCCACATCACTCCAATTAGTTAAGCTATTAAAGGAACAAAATAAAGATTGCATGGAAAAGTATAAAGAAGATAACTTTGACAACGAAACCTCTCTTCCAATTAGCATCATTATGCCGATGTACAATTCGGCTCAGTATTTAAAGGAATGCATAGATAGCATATTAAACCAAAGCTTTAGGGCATTTGAATTGATTGTTATTGATGATGGATCAACTGATGAGAGCCTGTCAATTTTAAAGAGTTATTCCGATCCACGTATCCGAATCATTGAGAACAAACATGAATTTATTGGGTCGTCAAATAAAGGTTTGAATGCTGCCACTGGGAAATATATTGCGCGCATGGATTCAGATGATCGAATGGCATTTGAACGCCTATCTGTACAATACGAATATATGGAGCATCATCCGGAAGTAGTTGTTTGCGGATCATGGGTCAAGAGATTTGGTACTGGTTATGAAGAAAGAGAGGGACACTACCCAATCCTTCATGATGAGATAGCATCAATCATTGTACGATCAATAAACCCAATATGCCAACCTACCACATTTATACGTCGCTCTTTCTTAAAAGAACACGATATAATGTATTCTCACGAGGCATTATATGCGGAAGACTTACAACTGTGGATTGATATTATTAAAGCTGGCGGAAGATTTTACAACCTTCCTAATCTTCTTCTTGAATATCGTCAACAAGAATCACAGGTTACCCGTACCTTTACAAAGCAGATGTTTGAGACTTCAGACCGGATTTATTCGGATTATCTGGAATATGTGATGAATATGCTGGGAGACAAAGATGAAGAGTTGTGGAATATTTTGAGCCAGATGATTGGTATGGTTAAGAAGAGAGCTATCCCTCTGGCTTCTCTTACTTCATTTGTTTATGAGGTGTATAAGAATTTCCTGCAAACAACACTTGTTGAATCGGAAAAGTAAGTAGGGTCTGTCTCTATTTCTTTTTCAGGAATCCGCCATTTCTTGCCTCATATATTTTACCCTCATACAGGAAGAAATGTCTTCTTTATCAGGAAGTAAAGATTATCGCTTCCCGACACATTATTCGTTCTGAAGCACGGAATAGCTATTTTGTGCCACGAAATAGCTATTCCGTGGCACAAAATAGCTATTCCGTGCTTCAATATAACTAATGCATCCTTGATGCTGACTTTTATTTACTGGTCAAGTGATCCTTTACAACTGACTCCGACGGAAAAGAATAGTGTATGAAATAACATGCCGGAGCAAACATTCTTGTAAGCTTTTTTGTTGGAGCAAGTTGGAGTGAATTCTTGCAAGATGCCCGAGAAGGTATTGTAGATGGGTG
>JGI24146J20443_1001132_pt1 | contig 17174 bp, 10 predicted proteins | sample BarGraIncub1131A_FD_20443 | JGI IMG/M metagenome (IMG submission 20443) | reverse complement strand
AAAAAAAAAAAAAAAAAAAAAAAATGGTACAAATAGTTTATTGTTTAAATTTTAAAACAACCCATTGGAGGTTGTTAGCGTTAAATTCTAATTATTCCAATGGGGCCAATAGGTTTTAATTACCCGCAGCAAAAATCGAAAATAATGTTCATAGGTCACATACAGTATCGTTCGCTCTAATAAGTAAATGATGTTATTTAATGAACTATTTGTTAACTTACAATATCCTTCGTATCAGCCTCTTTCTAATTATTAATTATTAATTATTCATTATTAATTTTTAATTACTTAGCTATTATTTATTCCAAAATAAATTACTGACAAAAAAAATATTTATTTTTTAAGCATTTTGTATGATTTTGAATCATTTGTATTAGCTCCTTCAACATTCACGATTTAGACTCCTGATTTCAATGAAGATCCCATTGACAATTGCCCTGATTCAGGAGAGAAATCTGCCACTTCTACTATTTTCCCTATAATATCAAAAAAATGCTAACACAAATTGGTTCATTCAATTTTGTAGCTTCAACCTTAAAATCATTAAGAAATGGATTTGGAGAAAAATTTATCGAAAAGTTTAACTCCTCTGAAATACAAACTTAAACATCGAATTCATTTTTGCACTTTGAGTCTCTACTATATTCGTTGACCATTGTTGATTATAACTGCTACTCTGGCTCAATTGATTTAAATCAGCCGTTAAAGCTATATTCCCTTTTCGTCCTTATTTTTATCACCAACAAGAAAGTATGGTACAACTAAGTGCTTTCGGTTACAAGACCAGCAACGGAATTATTAAATGAATTTCCATTCATCAAACAAAAAATTTTCTCCATTAAAAACAAAATAGATATTCTCTACTCCTTTATCTATTTTCTTTTCTACTTTCTTTGAGAGCGTAGTCCATTCCTTCCCATCACATAGTAGGGAAACAAGAGGTGTACCTTTAAGATTAGTTACATAAACATCAATTTTACCTTTTCCTTTCACCCGGGCTTCGAATTTGGCAGGAATCTGATTACTAAAATCGGCTCCCCGGACCATAAGACATTGTTTATCTGCTATTCCTTTGGCAACCATATTACCCACTTTACCATCAGCTTCGAACCGGACTTTTCCCGAAGTGCCTGCAGTGGTTTCTGCTTGTTGAAGAACGAATGGATTTAATGGGTTAAGCTGTGACGGACCTTTAAAAGTTGCTTTGCCCATGGTGATATTCACCCCATTCCCTTCATCCACCTGCATTTCATCAATACCCACATTACGAAAACCACCCTTAGTGTCAAAATAATCCTGTAAATACATGGCATGGTAAACAATATAATATTTCTCTTTAAACTTGAATAGGTGAGTGTGATTGTTTGTCAATGGACCTACATTAATTTCACCAGTATTCTTAAAGTAATTATCGCGATACCTCCAACTATCCTGAATTAAAGGTGTTTTACTCGTCATATAACACATACTGCATGCGGTTGGCTTATCAATATTGCTATAAGGCCATTCAGTGCGTTCATCCCAATTCGTATTATAAGTATAAACCCAGGTTCCATTGATAAAGTTAAGTTCGCTTCCCTCAAAAAAATAAGGAGCGGATATCTTAGAAACATTGCTGGCCAAACTGATCATATCTGCTCCTAGTTTGACAATTCTGGAATTTTCTGGCATATATTTCGTTTTAGGCGTTCCGCCTCCAAAAGCCAGCCAGCCTGTACCTTGGTCGTCAATCACAACTCCGGGATCAAATGGAGCTTCACAATCCACACCGGGGACAGAACGGTCCACTATATTCTTTCCTAAAGGGTCTCTCCACGGACCAACGGGAGAGGTGGAAGTAAGCATGGCTGTGCCAACACCGCTATTGGAGTAATACAAATAAAAGTGCGTCTTACCATCTGCTTCCAGTCTGGATGTAATGGAAGGCGCCCAGGAATTCTGACTCCATGGTGCCAGCTTTGCTGTATTTATGAAGCCATGATAAGTCCAGTTGACCATATCATCGGAAGACATCATGACCAGTGAACGGATATAACCGTATGAATTTTTTCCATCCTTTCCCACCGTCTCATACTGTTGATGATCATTCGTGGCATACACATAAATTCTTCCATTGTATTCTACAGTTGTCGGGTCGGCCGTAAACATAAAATCTAATAATGGATTCGCATTATTGGTGAGGAGTTTTGGCGAAACATTTGCGAATTTTTCTTCCAGGTTTTCTTTAACCACTTTCGGTTTACCTGCACTAGTCTGAGCTTCTACGAATTCTGTACCTCCCAGAATAGACATAATAACTACTGTACTTAACAACACTTTTTTTCTAAACATGCTTTTTTAATTTAATCTAATAATCCCTATTCTAAATTTTTAATCAATTGATAGGATGAATGATTTTGGAAGATCTTATTTATCGAACTTCCACCAGTTGAAATTGAACAGATCGCCTTCATTGCCTTTAAAAACAAAATACAAATCGTGAACACCCTTTAACATTTTTACTTTAGTTGAAACGGTGGTCCAACTTTGCAAGCCTCCTGTGTTTTTCACCTCACAGGATCCCAATAGTTCTCCGTCACGACTATCCGCATGTATTTCGATAAAACCACCTGATACGGATGCAACATTAGCCTGAAATATTCTTGCTCCTTTCTTAAAATCAACACTTCGTACTTTGATAAAATCACCATTGCTGATTTCGGTTACATAAACTCCGGCTTTGTTGCTGTATTCGGTTTCAATACCCTGCTCCCAGGCCATAGTTTCCGCTTCCTGACGGATAAATGGATTTAAATGTTCAACAGGTTTTACACCTTCGGCTGTTGGAGTTATCCGCGGAATGCTCCCATCTTTATTATACCGGAACTCCTCCAGACAAACGGAACGGGTAAAACCTCCGCCACCCGGCAATGCACCGTTATGATAGAATAAATACGATTTGCCTTTATAATCGATCACACCTGGATGATTGGTAAAAGCGCCCCCCTTATCAATTATCCGCATAATGGTATCGCCGTAAACCCAGGGTCCGGTAGGACTTGTGCTGGTTGAGTAAGCCAAATGTTCCGGTACACCTCCTGCAGCATAATGCATATAATACAGGTTTTTGCGTTTGTAAAACCAAGGCCCTTCTTCGTATGCTGTTGGTCTTTTATCAGCATCTTTATATCGTACATTAAACCCCTCTTTATTCAACGGCACCGTAACTACCTCGCCAGAGTAAGAGATCATATCCTGATTCAACTTTACGTACTTAAGATAAGGGTTGCCCCAATAGAGATATGCCTGACCATCGTCATCAATATATACCGTGGGATCAATATCGAAACCAGTGTGAACCAGTGGTTTTCCAAGTGCATCTTTAAACGGACCGGTAGGACTATCAGAAACAGCCACCCCGATCGACATTCCCATCGTTTCATGGGCCATAGGTACATACCAGTAAAACTTCCCATTTCTGGGTATGCATTGCCCGGCCCAGGCATCTTGCTTCGCCCAGCTGAACGTTTTAAGCGATAGGGGTGACCCGTGGTCTGTCCAGTTCACCATGTCGGTAGATGAGAAACAGCGCCAATCTTTCATCGTAAAAAAGGTTGGGTTATCTTCGTCATGCCCGGTGTACAGGTAAACGGTGTCTTTATATACCATCGGCGCCGGATCGGCTGTATAAATGGTTTGTATAATCGGGTTTTGAGCCTGTATGATCGCTGCAGCAAAAAGAGCTGTTACCTGTAATACTATCTTTCTGATATTCATTGTTATTCTAAATTTATGTGTGTGTGATACGTATGAAAATCTCCGTAATAAATTTTAAATCTGAGTTTGTATTTAAAATTTATGGATAAAAGCATGAATACTTCCATCCTGTATGCAATCCAACAAGTTTATATTTTAGAAATTATATGATCCTTGTGATAATCGGGTAAGCTGCTGTGAGGCATCTGCCTCACAGCAGCTTACCCGATTATGGTTAGTAATATTTTATTTTTTAATCAATTTAGTATATGTAATACTCTTTAGATCATTGATTTGAACAAGATAAATTCCGCTATTTAAAATTGATATATCAATACTTGGTTTAATTTCAGTACTTAGAGAAAGCTTACCTTGTAAATCATAAATTTTTAATAATCCATTATTGCAATTGAATAAAGAAATTTTATCAGTCGCCGGATTTGGAGAAATAGATACTTGGTCCGAATGTATTAAATCAGTTGACGTAGGTCTAGTATTATCCGAAATATGAAAGAAATCAAAATCTGCATATCCGCCAGTAATTTTTGTTGCATAATTAAACAAGCCAAAACGATACCCCATAAAATGTGGAATGTCATAGTTCATTTTCAATATAACTCCAATACGACTCCACATTATTCCATCTAAGCTGTATGAGAATTTAGCTTCGTCTTTTTTATCGGTAAAATCACAAGCAATCTTTAAATAAACGTAGTTTTGTGTCAAAGGAAATTTTTGTACTTCTACAGGTATACCTGTATAGGCACTTACCATTACTATCGATTTTTGACCATTTATGACCTTTACTCCAACCTGTCCGAATTTTTTTTGAAAGACGGTTAATCCAGCGAAATCACCTTCCTTCATTGCGGAAACATCCAATAAAGTTGAACCAGTGCATGTTGGGCCAATTGTACGTTGAGTAAGTATATTTCTTACCTGTTCAAATGCGCTATCAATCCTGGCTGTTTTTAGTCGGAGATATCCCTTTCTTTCTTGTACTGACCAAAGATTGTTATCCGGATTATGATTCCATTGCCATACTAAAGGAAGTGCTGCTTCTCCATCTACCCGATCGAATTCATCAGAAGCAACCAAATTTGGAATCAAGCCGGCACTGGCTGGCAGGTCTAATATATCCGGGGCTATACCGTTTACTCCTAATACGGGCCAACCGTTTTCCCACATTACAGGAACGAGATAGGGAATTCGGCCAACAGAACCATAATCTTGGAAAAGATAAGAGTACCAACGCCCATCGGGAGTGTCTATCAATCCTCCTTGAGCAATTCCTCTATCCTGAAAGCCAATTTTTCCTTCCCAGGGGCCATTGATATTAGTTGCCCTATGTATAATTACAGTTCGCATTCCCCAGTTCGCTGCTGCGCTAATATTAAATAGATAGTATGTTCCATTTATTTTAAATAATTGAGATCCTTCAGCTGGAAGGCTCGGATTTGGTCCTATTGGTGCGCTGGCGTTCTCGATGAGAACTCTCTCCGGAACGCTTTTATTAATTCCTGTTAGATTCGCATTTAATTCAAAAATTCTTATTTGATTCGCGCCATAAATTAAATATACCTTGCCATCATCATCAAAAAACAAAGAATTGTCATGACGCGCTCCTTTAATGGAAACTCTTTTCCAATTCCCTTTGTCTATATCTGGTGTACTAAAAATATAAGTTGAATCTGTGGTATATGAAAAAGTGGTTACATAATACATACCATTATGGAAGCGCAGACTGCTGGCCCACGTACCCTTGCTGTATGCGTTTTTACCTTCTGTCAAATTTAGTTCCGGCATATCAGCCAAAACATCATAGCAATAGTTTATGATTTTCCAATTGACAAGATCTGTAGATTTCATAATGGGCACACCGGGGCTCATGTGCATCGTTGTACTGCTCATATAATAATTATTACCAACCCTGATCATAGACATATCTGGCACATCGGCAATAATTAGTGGATTATGAGCTTGCGCCAAAGCAACAGCCTGAACTAGTAAAAGGAGGAAGACGTAAAGAAGCCTAATTTTTTTCATGGGATAAAAGATTAAATTGAGAATATAAATTGAAGTAATAGTTTTATTTTCATAATAGAAATTGAAGTAATAAATATTTTATTGAATCTGTTTCAAAGCTGAATGAAACCGGAATTAATCAATAGAATTTCCATTCATCAAACAAAAAACCATCTCCACTAAATACAAAATAGATATTCCCTACTCCTTTATTTATTTTCAGGTCTATTATCTTTGAAAGCGTAGTCCATTCCTTCACATCACATAGTAGGGAAACAAGAGCCGGGCCTTTAAGATTATTTACATAAACATTAATTTTACCTTTTCCTTTCACCCGTGCTTCGAATCTGGCAGGAATCTGATTGCTAAAATCGGCTCCCCGGACCATGAGACATTGTTTATCTGCTATCCCTATGGCAACCATATTGCCCACAGTACCATAAGTTTTGAACTGGACTTTCCCCGAAGTGCCTGCAGTAGTTTCTGCTTGCTGAAGTACGAATGGATTTAATGGGTTAAGTTGTGACGTACCTTTATAAGTTGCCTTGACCATGGGGATATTCACTCCATTCCCTTCATCCACCGGTACTTCTTCGATACCAACATTACGAAAACCACCCTTAGTGTCAAAATAATCCTGTAAATACAAGGCATGGTAAGCAATATAATATTTCTCTTTAAACTTGAACAAGTGAGTGTGATTGTTTGTAAAAGAACCCACATTAGCACCAGGATTCTCAAATAAATTATCGCGATACTTCCAACTATTCGGATCTAATGGTGTTTTACTCGTCATATAAGATATGTTGCATCCGGTTGGTTTAGCAATATTGCTATAAGGCCATTCAGTACGTTCACTCCAATCCGTACAATAGCTATAAACCCACGTTCCATTGATAAAGTTAAGTTCGCTGGCCTCATTAAAATAAGGAGCGGGTATCTTAGAAAATTCGCTGGCCAAACTGATCATATCTGCTCCTAATTTGACGATTCTGGCATTATCCGGCATATATTTCGTTTTAGGCGTTCCGGCTCCAAAACTCAGCCAGCCTGCACCTTGGTCGTCAATCACAACTCCGGGATCGAATGGATTGTCGACGTCCACACCGGGGACAGAGCGGTCGATTATGTTCTTATGTAATGGGTCTTTCCAAGGGCCAACGGGAGAGGTGGAAGTAAGCACGGCTGTGGCAGTACCGCCATTGGAGAAATACAAATAGAAGTGCGTCTTCCCATCTGCTTCCAGTCTTGATGTAATGGAAGGCGCCCAGGACAGTGCAGTCCATGGTGCCACCTCTGCTGTATTTATGACACCATGATAAGTCCAGTTGGACATATCATCGGATGACATCATGACCAGTGTTCGGATATGCCCGTAGTAATTTTTCTCATCCTTTCCTACTGCCTCATACTCTTGATGATCATTCGTGGCATACACATAAATCCTTCCATTGTATTCTACAGCAGTCGGGTCGGCAGTAAACATAAAATCTAACAATGGATTCGCATTATTGGTGAGAAGTTTCGGTGAAACATTTGCGAATTTTGCTTCCAGGTTTATTGTATTTGGCTGTGTAACTTTAATTTGCCTGGCTTCACTATTCGAAGCTGTGATTGTCACTATCGCCATGCGGGTAGCCCCCGTGTTGTTAGCGTTCGCTGTTAATTTAAGAGTATCATTTCCCGCAACTCCCGATGACTGACTTATCGTAAACCATGGAAGTACGTTGTCGGCTGTCGCTGTCCAATTAACATTGCTGGTGATAGAAACTTCAGAACTACTTCCGTCCTCATCAAAATCAACTTGCAAGGAAGAAACTGTTAGTACAGTCTTTTCAATCTCTTTATCCTTTACGGGTATTTCAATCTCTTGATTTTTACATGAATAAGAAAACAATGTGATCAAGAATAGGAATGCTAAAAATGTCCTGTGAATTTTATTTTTCATATTTATTCTATTTTTCTTTTTAATTTAAAGTTGACAATTGTTTATTTATTGATAGAAGGTTTTTAAAGCTAACTCCAACTTATCTACCTTGAATGTGTTCTGATTTTATCCCGGTACGAGTGCTGTCAATTCTATATAAATCCATCATTTCTCAATGGCAAGGTTAAATGTCGGTTTTTCGTTTTCATATTCATTTAGACAAAAGTTAACGGGAACAAATGTATTATAAGTTTCATTATAAAATCACGTCGATTTGTACCAAATAGACCTCTCATTTGTCTCATTTTATAATATAAGACTTTCTGTGAAATATGTATTTATCAAAAAAGAGGTCGTTTATTGCCCAATGGCAGCTGTTTTTCAACGTCACAAAATAGACTCATCCTGAAAGTGCGGACAAATGAGTGACTATTATGACATCCTATCAAAATTAAATTTTAAAATATATACCTTCTGCCCTCCCCCAACATAAATTATTATTTCTGTAAGCTCTGCCAAATTGGAATTAATTCTAATACTCAAAAGATCTGTAGCAGGATTATGAAAAATTTTCAACTCATCCAGCTTGATCTCTGATAGCACTAATTCCCGTTGATGATGATTTAAAACTTGGGTATGTGCAGCAATGATCCCAATGAGTATAGTACAACAGAATGGCATTTTTATATTTAATATGATATATAAAATTGAAAAATCCTAAGAAGAATTAGTTACTACTTTAGAAAAGTCACAAATTAGAGCTGAAGGATTTTTCAAAAATGCTGATTCAGGGTTTGATTCTAAAAACTTTCGTTCGGTTTGTAACAAATGAGGCATTATTTCCAATATTGCATCCAATTATCGTATGGGAGAAACAAAAAATGAGTAATTATTGGATGATTTACTTTACAAACAAAGACTCATTATTGAAAGAATTAATACGTGGATTGACAGAATCATATCTCTCCTTAATAAATTTTGAAAGTTTATTAAAAGAATGATTTTTTTATTTGAATGTTATAAATTAATTCCAATTTCATATGTATAAAACAATTGGCCAATGGTCAATAAAAAAAGTTGCAGTATATTACCACAACTTTTTTTATTCGTTAGCACTGTTTTGCAAACAGTTTGGTGCATAAATATATGACTCAATTTCATCAGTTTTCAGCGTTCTGACATATTCAAGATGGCGAAATACCAAATTCCTCCTTAAATTTCATTGTAAAGTGATTCCGCGAGTTAAATCCAACCTGATAAGCTATTTCAGTGATTTGCAACTGACTTTTTTCCAAAAGTTGTTTCCCCATTTTCAATCTCACCAGCCGAATAAATTCCGAAGGACTCTTACCTGATATTGCCATTAGTCTTCTATAAAGGTGTCCTCTACATAAGCCCAAAGCTTCACCAACCGGCTCGACACTGAATTCAGTGTTGCTTATGTATTTTTCTACAATATTTATGGCTTTTTCAATTAATTTCTAGTCGAATGAGGTAATTGTTATTTCAGAAGGATTCACTTCCAACTTTTTTTAAACGTTTTGTGTGATTTTAAACTCCATTTAAAGATTTTCAATATCCTCAACTTCAAGATCTCCAGATTAAATGGTTTGGTAATATAATTATCGGCACCAATTTCGAGTCCTTCAATTCTATGTTCATCGGCTGTTTTTGCAGTTAGCAAAACAACAGGAATATGAGAGCATTCAATGTTTGTTTTGATTTGTATACAAAGTTCAATCCCATCCATTACCGGCATCATTATGTCTCTTACTACAATATTTACATCATTTTTCTTCAGCAACACCAATGCTTCCTGTCCATCGTTTGCAATGGGTAATGCATAGTCATTCATCAAATTATCGTGTATAAAATTACATAAATCCGGATTGTCATCTACAAATAATAGAACAGGCTTTTAGGGGAATATTTCTTCATGTTGCGTGTCTGGATACTCTCTTCTGGCTTATTATCAGCAATGTCTATTAAATAGCCTGGCAGATACCTATCAACCGGGCTATTCAGGGAACCTTAAAAAAAAACGTACTACGAAAACTAACTAACAGAATATAATAAAAATATTACTTTTTTTTAAAATGGATAAACACTACCGACTACACTTTACGTTGGTAATGAGTGTTTCATGTAATAGTTTGTTAGAATGATGAATGGGAAGAGTAGTTGGCTCTTCCCATATTCATTTAGGTTCACATTTTAGTTAATGAGAATCATAATAATCTTTAGAAATGTAGTTGTAAATTAACCATATTCCTCCACCATCACCTACTTCAATAAGCTGCATATGGTCGGCATCAAGTGATTTGATAAGCACTTTTGCATCCCAGTTTACAACACGATAACCACTTGATTTTGATCCATCTGGGTTTACAGCCATATCATGTACAACTTGTGCTCCATAAGTTTTTAACTGATTTGTAGCTGTATACAACATAAATTTACCCGTCTTCAATCCTTCAGGAAGGGTTTTATTATCCGAGGTAAAATTTGCATTACCTATCAGATCAAAAGTCATGGTTCCGTAATCTGCTGCAGGCATAATCCAAGTTCCCCATCCCGCATCCCATTCCCAACTATAATATGGTCCGGCAAAAAACATTGGTCCGACAAAATATTTACTTTTACCATTGGCATCTATATCTAATACCCATGTCTTTGACTTCCCAAATCCACCTGCGAGATTAGTCCACATTGGCCCGTTTACATAAGCTTCATCGATGGTTGTAACTTCGAAAGCATAAGGTTCGGCCTTAACAATTCCTCCAGGAGTTTCCACACTATAAAAAATAGTATCTTTTCCCGGAAATGGAACAACAATCGTGTCATTCAATTTAACAGATGTACCCACAGGAGTTTCCCAGTAAGGTTGTGCATTTGGGGTGAGACTCTTGAGAATAAATTTATTTGGATTTGTAGCATCCCTTGTAACACTGAATTTCAAAGCACTTTTATCTAAGGGTGCTTTTAATTCATATTGATCAGGTGTACATGCAAAAAATACAATTGTCACCAGTGACAATATCGAAAATAATTTAAATATTTTGTTCATAATAATCATTATTTAAAGTTTATTTTTACCAATTTTGATTTTGTTTCAATGCTCCACCCGAAAGTGTTATCTGAGTATTTGGAATTGGCATAAAGCCTCTAGTGGCTTTAATTTTAGTTACATCGTATGTAATTTTGTCGTCTATACCAGCACTCTTAACTGTCTGGGCTGAAGCAGCAATTGCATTGGCGGTATTATCAATCCCTGTACGCAATAGATCATAATAACGGATACCTTCAAAAGCAAACTCAAAACGACGCTCATTTAAAATATCACTCTCGGAAACTGAAGTCACAGCAGGTAAACCCGCACGCTGATGAACTTTATTGAAATAGGCAACTGCATTCGAAGAACCAAGTTCAGCAGCCATTAGCAATACATCTGCATAACGGATTACGACATAATCCTGATCCTGCGAAATTTGGAAATCTTTTGAACCACCGGTATCCGAAGTTCCATCTGGCAAGCATGTAGGGGAGTATTTTTTTACAGTAAATCCAGTGTATTCGCGTTGATCAGCTTTTTTAAACGTACTTTCTATACCTTCACCTAGAAGATCAATTACAGAAGCAGTTCTGCGTTTGTCACCTGAAGGATATGCATATACTAGTTGAGGATTAACCGTCATAGCTCCCCAACCTTGTCCATAAGGTGAGAAATTACATCCACGCATGCCTACCATTTTAATCCAGCCGTTTCCATCCGTGTTCCCACTATAATCCTGTGTACCGTTGAATTTTTGGGCAAATACAACTTCTTTATTTCCTTTTCCTGCAAAACCCGATTTATCCAAAGTGTTGGTAGCAGGCACAGGAATATAACTTGCTGCCGGCCAAAGTTTTTTATAAGGTATAGTATCGAATTCATTGCTGGTAATTACGTCTTCCAAACCCGCTAAGACCTCTGGTTTTGTTACCCCAAGATCGTCTTTGGCATAGTAACCCGTATAGAATAGATATACACGAGCCAATAATGCTTCAGCGGCATAGCGTGTTACGCGCCCATCGTTTGTTGCTGCCTGAGCTTTCGGATACGCATTAGCAGGAATATTTTTTGCTGCAAAGGTCAAATCGCTCGCAATCAATTTATATACATCCGACGGGTTAGCCTGAGGAATAATATCTTTTGATGGAATCGTCAACAAAGGAATATTTTCAAACAAACGAACCAAATCAAAGTACATAAGTGCCCGTAAAAAACGTGTTTCTCCTTCAATACGATTTTTAGTAATTGTATTCACCGAATCTTTGGTAGATTTCCAGGATGCAATAGTTGGAAGTTTTTGCAACAAATTGTTGCAACGGTAAATACCAGTATAATATAGAACCCAGGTATCATTAAAAATATTGTTATCTTCATCCTGACTCTTATCTAAATGGTCAATCAGTTGATAACGCCTGCGATCATTAGCTCCTACTCCACCAAAACATTCATCTGATGCAACAGTAGCAGCCGAATAAATAGAAAATTCGGTGCTTGTAATTTGATATCCATCATAACATCCTACCAATGCCATTTCGGCATCAGCTTCGGTTTTGTAAAAGTTTTCATCCAGGAGGCTTTTTTTCGGTACTGAATTCAGAAAACTATCTGAACACGACGAAAAAAGACCGAAGGCCAAAGCCCCTGCTATCAGTATATTTAAATTGAATTTCTTCATAATAATTTATTGTTTAAATGATTTAAAATTTAAGATTAACTCCTACCAATATCGTTCTGGGACGTGGATAATATCCTAAATCAATACCCGATACCCAAGAATCTACACCGTATCCTATTTCCGGATCCATACCATTATACTTGGTAAATGTGAACGGATTCTGAACAGAACCGTATACACGGCACTGGCTGATTGCTTTCAGATGAATAAGTTTGGCAAAATCGTAACCAAAGCTAATATTGCTGATCCGCAAATAATCTCCCGCATGAAGATAAAGATCTGAGAACACCAGGTTGATGTTGTTCGTGGTCACACGTGGAATACGGTTTGATGTTCCATCACCAGTCCAGCGGTTTAATATCTCAGTTGTATAGTTTGATTGTCCCCCAACCTGACCATAAGATTGAAGTATCTTGTTGCCTAATGCACCGGCTGCATTAACACTAAAATCAAAGCTTTTGTACTGAAAGCCCAGCGTAAAACCACCTGTTACTGTAGGCATTCCATTTCCTAAATCAACTTTATCTAAGTTATCAATAACACCATCATGATTCTGATCAACAATTTTCACATCTCCCGGTTGTACCTCCGACTGCCTAATTCCATTGCCGGCAGCTTTCCAGGCAGCAATATCAGCTTGGTTCTGGAAAAGCCCATTGGTTTGGTATCCCCAGAAATACCCAACCGGGTGACCATTTTCTGCACGGTAAAATTCATCAGAGTTAGAAAACAACATATTACTTTTACCGTGTATAATACCATCTGCAGTTGGAATTACACCAACAACATTTTTGTTATAGGCTCCATTCACACCGATGTTGTATTTAAAATCACCGATATTATCATTCCAGCTAAGAGCTAATTCAACCCCGGTATTTTTTACATTACCACCGTTAATCCATGGAGCTTTGGCTCCGGCAGTCGCTGGAACAGGAGCTTGTACTAACCAGTCTTTTGTGGTTTTAATATAAAAATCTCCGGTTAATGACAAACGGTTTTTCAAGAAACGCGAATCAAAACCAAAATCAGTTTGTTCGGATGTTTCCCATTTCAGGCTTTTATTTGACAACTGACCCTGATAAGCTCCTGGAGTATTGATATTTGCATTCCCAAAATCGTAATTTGCAGCAGGATTGTCAGAACTAACGCCTGTTGAAGTACTTATAAGCGATGCATACATGAAATCAGGAATGTTTTGATTACCTACTTGCCCCCAGCTTGCGCGTAATTTCAGCTGATCGAGCCAGTCGGTTGTAGAAGCCATAAAAGATTCATTGTTCATTGCCCAACCGGCAGATACAGATGGGAAGTATCCCCAACGATGACCTGATGCAAATTTAGATGAACCATCAGCCCTTAATGTTGCGTTCAATAGATATTTTTCCTTATAGTTGTAACTCAACCTACCAAAATAAGAAAGGCGGCTATAATCTTCATAAGGGGCACCTCCTATATTACGGGTTTCTATAACGGTTTTACCATCTGTATCAAGGTGAGCTTTTCCTGTAGCATTATCCAGATACGCATGTTGGAAATCATCCATTTGTGGCACCAGATTCCAGTTGCTCCCATTCATTCCTACACCATCTAATTTCACGGCTTCAGTTCCTATTAAAGCATTGAAAGCATGATCTTCGTTTATTTTAAAATCATAACTGGCTGTATTTGTCCAGGTCAGAGTCTTACTACTGTTCATACTCTGGTAAACAGTTTCGTGGTTTGTGTTATAAGAATAAACTGAAAATTGATATATAGGTTTTAAACTATGATAGTTTGAAGCGGAATAGTTAATTCCGAGAGTAGATTTAATCTTCAGGTTCTTAATAGGTTGTAATTCTGCATAAATATCACCTAAAAGTTTTTGATTTGAGTTCAGATTGACGTTATCTGTCATCATCGCAGCATAAGGATTGCCATCCGTATTATTCCATTTGGAATTGCTTGTGTCATTATAAGGACTGTTATATATATTATTGTTGCTATAAACCGGTGCAAGTGGAGAAGTGCTGAAAGCACCTCGCAATGTATTACCGTATTGATCTCCGACAGCAATACCAACATTGTTGATAAAATTTAAGTTTAAATGTTGTCCTACTTTAAGCACATTTTTATAAACATTATGTTCAGAGTTTACCCTAAACCCATATCGTTCGTAATTTGAAACGGCTGAACCTCCAATGATACCTTCTTGTGAATTGTAACTTAATGACATGGAATAGGTTGAAGTTTCCGAGCCGCCAGTAATATTCAGGGAATAATTTTGGGTTTTAGCATCCTTTTTGATCATTTGTCCTATCCAGTCGGTATCGGCCAGTTTTCCCATTGAAGCCCAGTCAAACGGTGATAGCCCTGAGTTAATTTGCTGTTCGTCCATAATCATTTTATATTCCTGCGCATTCAATAATGGAATTTTCCGAGCAGCATTTTGAACTCCATAATAGGCATCAAACGATACCTGGCTTTTGCCCTTAGTCCCTTGTTTTGTTGTTATCAGAACAACACCGTTGGCCGCCTGAGAACCATAAATAGCAGCAGATGCAGCATCTTTCAATACATCAATCGATTGAATATCTGAAGCGTTCAAAGTTGTAATATCTCCTTCAATACCGTCAATAATATATAATGGCTGTGAATTTCCAATTGTTCCTAAACCACGGATACTCACTTTCATATCAGATCCGGGTTGCCCGGAACTTGATATAATACTTACACCTGGAGTCATACCTTGTAAAGCTTGCAATGGGTTGGTAGTGTTCATCTTAGCCAGGTCATCACCTTTTACCTGTACTGTTGCACCGGTATTCAGTTTCTTTTTCTGAACGCCATAACCTACAACTACGACTTCGTCCAAACTTCGGGTATCCTCGCTTAATCTAATTGTCAAGTTTGTTCCAGTTACTTTTACTTCCTGGGCCAAATACCCAATATATGAAACTGAAAGTGTTTCACCCGTTTTTGCCTGAAGCGTAAACGCTCCGTTTAGATCGGTAACTGCTCCAATTTTAGAACTATTTACCATAATGCTTACACCAATAAGTGGTTCGCCATCTTTTTCGGATAAGACCTTACCCGAAATATTCCCTACGGAATTCTGAGCAGGAACCAGTCCAAAAGAACATAGCATCACAGCGAAGATTACGTACTTGTTAAAAAGGTTTTTGGTAACCTTTCGAACACATTGTATCACATGATTTTCATTCATAACTTAATTTAAATTTAAAGTTAATAATTGTTTGTTTATAATTTGATATTAAATAATCAGCCATCTTGTTAATTTAATTTTCAATTGCTTTTATAATCATTATAATGATTATTGTTAACGCATTTTTAATTTTTTGACTTTAAACAAAAATATCATGAGCAAATATATCATAAGTTTCATTAGAATATGACGTCGTTTTGTACCAAATAGACCTCTCATTTGTCTCATTTAGTATTGTAATACCCTCTGTGAATCATGTATTTAACAAAATGAATGCTTTTTATTGCCCGATACCGGCTATTTTCAACGTCACTAAATAGACTCCCCCTGAAAGTGCGGACAAATGAGTGACTATTGGTGACACTCCCTCATAATCACATTTTGAAGTATACATCTTCCGCCCCTTTGTTCATAAATTATTATTTATGTAAGTTCTGCCACATTGGAATTTAGACTTATGCTCATATAATCTGATACCGGATTCGGAAAAATCATCATCACATCAACTTGATCTCTGATTGCACTAAATCCGGTTGATAATGATTTTAAATCTTAAGAATGTGCAGCATCGATCCCAATAAGCATAGTAAAACAGAAAGGCATTTGTGTTTAATATGATGATCCGCAAAATGTACGAATCAATAATTGTTGGAGATTTTTGAATGCCTTTAGAATGCATAATGTGAGCTTTCTGAGTCGATTCTCCCATCAGGGGATGAGAACATTAAAAAAAGGGATTGGAGTTGAAGAGTTTGAAGGTTGACTCCCCGGAAAAAAGGGATGTTGCCGACTCCATTTTATAAGTTTGGGAGGCAGAGTCAATAGTTTTGAAAGTGCATATGGTAAATTCCAACCTGTCAAAAGCTAAATTATTTTGATAGCTAAAAATTGCAAAGTAATGCAAGATGTATTTGGCACATTACGACCTGGCGTACGATACATTCCGACTTGTAGGAAAAGCTTAGACATTTTGGCAGAAAGGGTGTAAATGTACAAATAAACGTTCCTGAAATATCAAAATCTATTTTTGAAAAAATAGGACGATTTGCGGATAATCATATTATTTAATTTGATATAAGTAATTGGAACAATATAATGTAGTATTTATTATTCAATAGGAAATTATTCTTCTTACATGTATGTACTTCTATAAAATTCAGTTTCTTTATTCCATTCATTTCAAACAAACCTTCACTACGCATTCACCACGCATTCTATTAACCTTTACAAAAGATAAGAACATGTTATGCTTGCTTTACGGTCCTATTGCGGAGATATTGCGCTCTAATATTACACCGTATCATCACCGTAATATCACCGTAACATCACCGTAATATCACCGTAATATCTTAAAATGCGTGGTGAATGAGTACTGAATGCGTACTGAATGTTTAATGAAAATATATTGGGTAAAATTGTCAGATTTCTGATTTACAGAAAGAATTACGGACTTAAAAATTCCGGTTCCAACATGGAGTAGTGTTTGAATAGCTTTAAAATAAGACGTCATTAACCCTTTGCACTATTTTCCTCTCCCGTTTGCAATCTGGAAAGGAAG
>JGI24146J20443_1001129_pt1 | contig 17212 bp, 14 predicted proteins | sample BarGraIncub1131A_FD_20443 | JGI IMG/M metagenome (IMG submission 20443) | reverse complement strand
AACAATCTCCGTTTTCTTCTTGCTTGTCAAGTAATTTTTCTTTTCCATTTGAGTCAGAAATTTAGCAATTTTTCTGCTCGGTTTTAATTGGGGCTAATATAGATTGATATAAAATATTGCCTGATGGCTTCCAGCGGTAAAGCTATATATATATTAATTGAATTTCGCATCATGTGTATTGTTTTATATTTTAAAAAGGGTTGTTTCTATTTAAGCTTCTATAACCATCCAAAAGACCAGATTCCCTATCCGGGCGATATTCTTTTTTTCCGGGTGTCGATTATTATCAATATTATATCCATTATTTTTTTCATTATTTAAGAATTAATAGTTAGAACTTAAAGAAGAAAAAACAAAAGAAGAATTAAATCCCTTTACGATAAGCCACACTGCCAAAGACATTTCATAAGCGAATACAGGAATTGCAAGGATCGCCCCCCAGGCAGAAACCTGAAGAAATACCCCAAACATCACCAGCAAAGCGCATGAAAAGATGAGTGATCCTCCGATAAGGCCCAAGACAGATATAAAGCGTGGAACAAGTTTGGAAACATACAAAAAATAACTCATCATCAGCGTACTGGGACCCAGAGCCAGGTTCGGTCCCAGCAGAAATGTCCAATTATGTATGGTTACCAATAATTTGCCGGCGGTGAGATATGAAGATGCCTGTGGAGCTACAGCTTTTCCAAACTCCTGACTTAAAGTTACGATCGATAGCAAGCTGATTATTCCTATAATTATGATCGTAGCTTCAAGAAGCCTGAAACAGACATAGCCAATCGCAATACTTTCATTTTCCTTATTTAGGATGGGATACATCATAACGGAGATGCCGATAACTGAAAATGCAAGAATCAGCTCATTAAAGGCTCCCCATATGACTTGTGTTTCATTTGCAGAACCTTTAATAATGTAATCAGGATCATTCAGGATCGGTTGATACAGAACAAAACCAATTATTGCTGTTACAGCTGCCAGTATGTATAATACTCCTACAATGATTGCGATATCTCTGTTTGCATTCATTTTAATAATTTTTATAATTTTCAAGCTGCGTTGTGTGAAAACAGATAAAATGACTGACCTTGAGGTGAATGCCTGGATAGTTCTATTTTTTCCCGAGTGGGTTAGTCTTCCAGACTTTAGAGAAATGTATGGTAACAATGAGTCCTCTATTATACATTTCTTTGTCGTAAGAAATTTTGGTTAATCCGTAACAATATCTGATGTCCAGTGCAAGCCTTTTTTGTTTAATCGGAAACATAACCCCTCCACCAATTTGAATACCGGCATCCAGTCGTTTATAGGCATCGGTTGAGTTTTTAAAAGAGATATCCGTAGAGACACCATCAGTTTTTCGGGTTCCACTAAAATTGTAAGCAACAGATGGCCCTGCATTCATATAAAATTTACCAAAATGAAAACGAGCCAGTACAGGTAATTCAAAAGCATTTAATCTTAGAATTGTGTTTTTTGTGGTTAATGGATTGTTTGCTGTTAATTCACCCCCCTTTCTTATATAATACAACTCGGATACCAATGAAAATTTAGAGGTAATACCCGCTTGAAAAGACACACCGGCATTTATACCTTTAACCTCTTTCTTATAAGTTGATAGGGCACTGTTTGAACTTCCATAATTAAGGTTTGAACTCACTCCATTAATCATAAGGTCAAAATAGGTTTCCGCTGATTTTTCAGTATTCTTGTTTTTATCTGATCCTAATTCTTTTGTTTGACCAAATGAATTTGCGTAAAGGAACATCACAGCGGCGATGAGTCCTAATTGATTTTTTATTTTCATAACTTTTTGTTTTAGATTAATTAACTGAGACAAAAGTATATGAAGGAGTAAGGTTATAAAATTCTGATATGCAAAGCAAGCCAGGATGTCTGCATCCTGGCGTTATTTGTCTGCAAGAGGAATGGATGGTTATGGTTTACTTTGAATGATGTGATAGAAAGCCTCTTTGTAGGTTTCTGAAACGGGGATTAACTGATCCGCAATTTTTATTCTATTTCGTTCAATAGATACAATTTTATTTATCGCAACCATGTACGATTTATGTACTCTGCACACTATATTTGAAGGGATGATTTTTTCAAACTCACTGAAATTCTGCAATGTCATTACCCTTTTATCCACCGTATGAATTCTTCTGTAATCTCGCATCCCTTCTATATACACGATTTCATTGAGCATTATTTTCTCCAAACGGTATTCTGTCTTTACAAAGATGAACTCTGGTTGAGAATCCGAATTACGATGGACAATATTCTCCTGTGCTTTATTTACAGCTTGTAAAAAACGATTAAATGTAAATGGTTTTAAAAGATAGTCTGTTATCTTCAGTTCGTAGCCCTTCAAAGCATATTCCTGGTAGGCAGTTGTAATAATAACCTGGCTGCTTATTTTTGAACTTTCAAGTAATTCTATACCAGATAACTCGTCCATATTAATATCCAAAAAAAGTAAATCTACTTTATTGTTATTCAGATAACTCAGCCCGGTAAGTGCATTATCGAAAGTCGCACTTAAGTGTAAAAAAGGGATCTTGCCTACAAAGTCTCTCGTTTTCTCAAGAGCCAGGGGCTCATCTTCAATAATGATACAGGTATATTTATCCATTGCGAATTGTTAAGTTGATGCTGTACAAATCATTTGTTTTATGCACTTCTAACGTATGATTTCCTGAATAAATAAGGTTCAGCCTTTTTTGAATGAGTTCATTGCCTAAACCACTATACTTTTTCTGGACTGTCGCCTTTGAATCAAATTTATTTTCACAAATCAGTTGCAAGGATTCGTCCTTTATAATGATGTTGACAATAATGGCATTTTCGAGTTTCTTATTCTTCGCGTGTTTGAAGGCATTTTCGATGAACGGAATGAAAACCATTGGGGCAATTTGCTTATTGCCAACAATCCCTGTTACCGAATAGTGGACATAGTTTTCATTCGCAGTTCTTATTTTTTGTAATGCAATGTATTTTTCGATGTATTCAATCTCTTTAGAAAGTAATATTTTATCTGCATTTGTTTCATAAAGCATAAATCGCATGATATCTGATAACTTATTCAAATAGTTTGAAGCTTCAACCGGATCTTTTATAATTAATGTATCTATATTGTTGATGGTATTAAATAAAAGATGTGGGTCAAGTTTAGATTTTATCAGCGCCAGTTCCATCTCATGGTTTTTTTCTTTTAAAAGTTCTTTAAGTTTAATTTCATTAAACCAGGTAATAAAACCTTTGATAACCATCGCAATTATACCAGATATTGTAGCAATAAAACTCATGGCACCTATCACGATAAAAGCGGTAGACCTACCGTTTTTGCCTCGTTTATCCATATCAGCAATGCTACCGGTTTCTATAAAATACCGAAGAAGGATATATCCTACAAGTGATACTCCTATTGAAATTAGTATCCCATAAGTTATTGATAGAAAGATTTTTTTTTGTTGAAGGTATTTTGGAAACAATAGAAAATAATACATATAAAAAGTGATGAACGAGGGAAAAGTTGCAAATAGTAAAAGGCTTTTTAAAGCATTCTCAACTCGTGCTGTCTGATCTACAACATGACTACTGCTCCTGTAAAAAACCGCTAATATGATGATTATTAACAAAAAGTAACACACCCAAAAACCAATATGGATCAAAACAACAATTGACTTTTTCATTATAAGGTTTTAAATATCTATCCTAATGCGAGGATCCGTATTTTGTATTGACAATAACCAAAGTGCTGAAAGCCTCACTTTCATGCAGCGCATTTCAGAGTGTTTTTTATTGTTGATCATGTCGTTAATTTTAAGATGAAAGCGTGAGTAGTTGAATTTTTATTTTAATCCAACGTTAATATATTGCCCAAACATTTTAATAAAGTTAAAGTTCATTCATTGTTATTACAATGCTTAATGGGGACAGGCCTGGGGTGAAGTAAATCGTTAATAAATAAAAATAATGTTCGAATAAATGGTGGTCGAGTAGGCAAGGGCATTTCAGCCCAAGCATCTTATAGAACCTTATGTGAAGCTCTCTCTTCATACGGCTCTTATAATCTAGTTGTCCTCATTTTCATTTGAAGTGGTTTGTCAAATATTAGAGTTTAAAATATTTGAGCGAGGGTTATTCCAATTCAAATCTATATTACTTAGTTCACCACTGACTAAATACTTGTGTGCAAACGGTGTGCACAGGCATAAAAAAAGCACCTACAAATATAATTGTAAGTGCCTGATTCTTAACCGCTCCCCTTACTACCGAAAGTTGCAACCATTTCACTTCATTCCGAATGATTTAATGTTCTTAATTTGAGTGATTTAACTAACATTTATCCTGCTAATGAGGGTGATATATAAAGTTATAGGTTGTGTGGATTTCCTCCTTCTGACAGGAAGTTCAAACTAAAAGACAAAAGAGGGAGATTGAATTCAAGTTCCAATTTAACTTTTGCACATAATCAAACATCATTAAATTTGAGGCTTATATTTTGTGCGCATCTAGTAAAAATGTGGTAATTATGTAATGTTTTCCCGATATTGTGTAACATTTTCAGCTGGATCTGTAATTACCTTTGTAACTCAAAATTCAATCAATGCATGAAGCTACACAAACAAAGTTGGATAAATAGCTCATGTTTTCTCATCTTCAAACATTACACATAGTGAATAATATCTTTAGAGGACTTTTAGCCGGTTACGGAGCAACGAAATTAGGCGGTGGCTGCTTGGGAACAATAGTGGTTTTTATCATTCTCTGGCTATTGCTGGGACAATGCAGTTAAACTATAATCTGAACAGTTTTTTTAATTCATTTCGAATATTCACCTTTAGTCAACCGTCTTATGCCAGGTAAAAAAAAAATCCTTTTTCTTCGAAAATGGTCTCAGCATAGCATTCTTAACAATGGCAGCTCTGGTCTTGGGCGGACAGGCTCTCACGGGCTGGCACGAATACAATAATTTTTTACAGGAGCATGGCAAATCCGCTGTACCACTCTTTCAGTACTTCAGCAGCGGACACTTTATCCAGGCGACATTTGAAAACTGGGAAAGTGAATTTTTCCAGATGGCTCTTTTTATCTGGTTTACTGTTTTCCTGAAACAAAAAGGTTCTTCCGAATCCAAAAAATTTATCGGCAAGGAAGAAGTCGACCTGCAACCGAAGAACCACCCGGACGCCCCATGGCCTGTCAAAAAAGGCGGATTTATTCTGGCAGTTTACAAACACTCCCTGACACTATCCTTACTACTCTTATTTTTAATCTCTTTCGTTCTCCACTGGTATGGCAGCGATAAAGATTTTAACGAAATCCAGGTGCTCGAAGGCAAAGCTACCGAAACCATGTTCCAATACTTAAGCAATAGCAGGCTATGGTTTGAATCCTTTCAAAACTGGCAAAGTGAATTTTTATCTGTCTTTGCCATCATTTTTCTTTCAATTTATTTAAGAGAATTCGGTTCCCCGCAATCAAAACCCGTTGATGCACCGCATTCAGTAACGGGCGAGTAATCCAGTCAGAAATTTGAATTACTGTTAATTTAAAAACACTTCGTGAAATTAATTTTAAACAAATTCATTATTCACAATTAAAACTTCAGTAATAAGCGACCCATTTGGACAGGTTCAATCAGTTTCGGATTAATTATACCTATTTTGAGTAAATTAACTTTCATTTATCCTGATTGTGAGGGCAGATAAGAAAAATTATCCACAATAAAATTGAAAGACAAAAATAGTTTCTTTCAATCCACTTTGAATTTTCTTTCAACCATTCGAAAAAAGAAGAAGGCTACCTGCTATTATTAAAACAAGTAAATTTTTTAGTAGTAACATATTATATCCTTATGATTTACAGTAAAAAATTATATTATCCAACAGCTAAACAGAATAGAAAAAGTGAACTGGAATACACAGGAAATTATTAAGTATCTGAATAAAACTCCAAGCATTAATAAAATATATTTTACTCGAAGTAAGAGCGGCTGTTGGACAACTCAAATTAATCACATAAATAAAGCGTTTCCCAATATAAACATTGTTTGCATTTATACACCTTCAGGGCAAGGGGGTGCACTGCATGATCAGACAGGTATTGTCGGTCAAGGAAAAATGATACCACTTCTAAAACATAGGGTTCATAATAATCAGAGAAATTATGGAAAACTAAATAATATTTGGTTGACAAAATATGGAGTAAATATTAACAACTTCTAATACCATTTCTTAAAAGTCTTTTTTCTTATTGTCCAATTTCATCGTGATTTTGGATTATCTAATATTTGTATGTTGTATATTGATTTGTATGTTGAAAACAAAAAACCACTTACCGATTTCTCTGTAAGTGGTTGTCTCTTAGGCTCCCCCTGCTGGACTTGAACCAGCGACCCTCTGATTAACAGTCAGATGCTCTAACCAACTGAGCTAAGGAGGAATTTGGTTTGTTTTGCTTGATGTATCTCTCAAAGCGGTGGCAAAATTACGAATTGTTTCGAAATATGCAATATCTTTGCAAAAATAAATTGGTTTTAATTCACATTTCTCTAAATTTCAGTATAATGAGTTTATTAGTTGTTGGTTCGGTTGCCTTTGATGAGATCGAAACTCCTTTTGGTAAGACAGATAGAATTCTTGGTGGTGCCGGTACTTATATTAGTCTGGCGGCTTCAGGCTTGACCGAAGACATTAATGTTGTATCGGTTGTGGGTAGTGATTTTCCGGAGTCCTATCTCAAGTTATTTAAAGATCATGGTGTTAATATTGATGGCATTCAGGTTATCCAGGGTGAGAAGTCGTTCTTCTGGGCAGGCAGATATCACAATGACATGAATACCCGTGATACACTTGTCACAGAACTCAACGTACTGGCCAGTTTCAATCCTATTATACCTGAAGCTTACAAAGACTGTACATATTTGATGCTTGGTAATTTGACCCCTTCAATTCAAAAACAGGTTATCGAACAGCTTCCAAAGCGTCCACGCCTTATTGCTATGGACACGATGAACTATTGGATGAATTCGTGTTGGGATGATCTGATGGAGGTCATCGGCATGGTTGACGTCCTGATCATCAACGATGAAGAAGCACGCCAAATGTCTAAAGAATATTCGTTGGTAAAGGCTGCACAGGTCATTCTTGGGTTTGGACCTAAATACCTGATCATCAAAAAGGGTGAACATGGCGCCTTGTTGTTTGATGCTGATAATGTGTTCTTTGCTCCTGCATTACCACTTGAGGATGTGTTTGATCCGACCGGTGCCGGAGATACTTTTGCTGGGGGATTTATTGGTTATCTGGCTAAAACAGACAACATTTCCTTCGACAATATGAAAAACGCCATCATTTATGGTTCGGCATTGGCTTCGTTTGCAGTGCAGAAATTTGGGACAGAGGCTATTATTGGGCTGGATCAGAAACAGATTGAAGACAGGTTGCAGTTGTTTATTGACCTTGTTCAGTTTGATATTAGTTTGAAATAATTTCTGGCGATACAGAAAGAATTCATTACCGGTAAGGATGGCTACAAGGGCCATCCTTACATTTTTTATCTTAGCCGATACCAGATTCAAAATCAGAGGTTGTTTTTTAATCGCTATTTTATTGATTTTATCTTGGTGTTTATTATCTTTATAGTGAAATTACATTTTGACTGTTTATTTATGACGATTGGTTTTTAACCTCCTGACGAATGGACTTATATTGCTATCTAATTGCGCGTTATGATTGAACTAAAAATACATAAACGAAATATCTTCAAAACCCTGACTACCTGGACTCCGGGTGTCTTTACTTTCTTTGCAGAAAACCGGAAAACCATAGTACAGATTATCGTTTCGGTATTCTTCATCGGGATGGGAATTTATTTTGTGAAACATGAAAAAGGCGAGTTTGCTCAGATTCGTGAGACACTGAATACAGCCCAACCACTCTGGGTCTTGTTGGGAATAGGCATTACCAGTTTATATATCGTCTTACAGGCTCTGATGTATGTTTTTAGTTTTAGGGCAATACGTAAAAAAATCACTTTCCAGAGTGCGCTGTTGCTCTTCCTTAAACGAAATTTCATCAGTGTCTTTCTTCCCGCAGGTGGAGTATCATCACTTGCTTTCTTTACGAAACCGCTTGAAGAACAGAACATCAGTAAGACCAAGATCCACTTTGCTTCAACCATTTACGCCTTTATCGGTATTCTATCTGTCCTGATTGTTGCTATTCCTGCTATCATCTTTACGCTCATCAATGAGACCACTTCATCTGGTGAAATATCTGCTTTGATTGGTTTGTTGGCTTTAACCGGCCTGTTGATATGGGCATTCAGATCGATTACACGCCATGGAGTAGCATATCGTTTCATTTTAAAGCTAAATCCTGAGGTTTCTTTACTCATCGATGAAATCAATTCTCAGGAAGTTAACCGCAAAGCTTTCTTTTGGAATGTAATGATTTCTATTCTTATAGAGTTTTGCGGTATTGCACATTTGATGATTGCAATGTTAGCATTTGGTTTTAAGCCTGACCTTGAAGCTGCTATGATTGCTTATATCGTTTCGGTCATGTTTCTGATCCTTTCACCTTTTATGCGTGGTCTGGGAGCTATTGAATTTTCCTTGTCTTTTATCCTTACAAGATATGGTTTTCCGATGATTGAGGCTGTTTCAATAACTCTGCTTTATAGAATATTTGAGTTTTGGATTCCATTGGCTGCCGGGCTAAAGAGTTTTGTATTTGTAAAAAACCATATTGTATTGCGGGTTATTCCGGTTGTTTTGACTTTTACCCTTGGGATAGTCAATATTATCTCTGCCATCACCCCTGCCATTCCACAACGTCTTGCTATCATTTCAGACTTGTTGCCCTTACAGGCTATTCATGCAAGTAACTATTTCACCCTTACTTCCGGAATGTTTTTGTTGGGATTGACAGCATACATGATCCGTGGCCTTAAAACAGCATGGCTTTTTGCATTCGTACTGAGTATTGTGTCAATGGTCGGACATCTTGTGAAGGCTATTGATTATGAAGAAGCTTCACTGGCATTGTTCCTGTGTCTTTCGCTCTGGATGACCCGGAAAGAATATTATGTGAAAGGAAATCCGGAACTTAGACAACTGGGTATAAAATCTGCATTGATTGCTATAGGAGCTGTTTTGCTTTATGGCATAATTGGCTTTTATTACCTGGATAAAAAATATTTCAATATCGACTTCGGTGTTTGGCAATCAATTGGATATACGCTACAAAATTTCTTCCTTTTTCATTCAAGCGATCTGATTCCAAGTACCTTGGTTGTTCATCGACATTTTGCACAGAACTTCTTGGTTTCTATCAATATTGCAGGTTTTATTTCTATGTCGTTCCTCTTCTATACTTTGATCAGACCTTATGTCTTTAAGGTTGAATCGAATGGTGACGAACACTTAAAAGCAACAAACCTGATCACACAATTTGGACACTCAGGACTCGATTACTTCAAGACCTATTATGACAAGTTATTCTATTTTGCTGCTTCAGCTAACGGATTTGTCTCGTACAGAATCAAAGGGACATTTGCAGTAGTTCTTGAAAATCCAGTCTGTGAAAATGAAGAGGCCCTCAAGAAAATCCTGATTGAATTTGACCAGTTTTGTTTAGATCACGGTCTGAAGCCGCTTTATTACAGGGTTCCCGAACATAGTCTGGCTCTCTATCACGCGATGAAGAAAAAGTCACTGATTATAGGACAGGAGGCTATCCTGGATTTGAACGAGTTTTCGTTGGAAGGACGTTCCAGAAAGTCGCTCCGGAATTCATGCAATACAATGAAAGGAGAGGGTTGGTCTATCCGGATTTATGAACCGCCGATAAAGGAAGGCTTATTACAGAAATTAAAATCGGTTTCTGAAGATTGGCTCAACCAACAGGAATATTCAGAGCTGGTTTTTGCACAGGGAAGATTCAATATCGAGGAATTAAAGCATCAAACCATCATTGCGGTAGAAAACGAGGAAGAGAAAGTCGCGGCCTTTGCCAATATTATTCCCGATTATGCCCCTGGTGAGACGACCTATGATTTGATCAGGAAAGCCGAGAATGCTCCCAAGGATAGCATTGACTATTTAATGATTGAAATGTTCGACTACATGAAATCAAAAGGGTTCCAGCATGTTAATATGGGTCTGGCTCCTATGTCGGGAATTGAACAGGGCAAAGATTTTCCGGAAAAAACGATCAAGTTTGCCTATGAACAAATTCGTTCTTTTTCTCATTATAAAGGGTTAAGGGGTTTTAAAGAGAAATTTGATCCTGAATGGCAAAACCGGTATCTGATTTATGAGCATGATTACGACTTATTGCAAGCTCCGGTCATCTTATCGAAAGTATTCAAACCGTAAACTGTTTATATAGATGAAGAATATTGTTTTTTTGGTTCTTCTTTTCCCGTTAAGCCTTTTTGCTTCAAATGTCACCATCGAAGATAGTCTTACGCATAGTCATTTCGGGCTTGTACACATATACAGGAATGCGAATCCACCAGAAGGTGTGCTCATATACATTTCAGGAGATGGTGGCTGGAACGGGGGGGCAATCAATATGGTCCATCCTTTCCTAGATATGAATGTAGTGGTGATTGGTGTCAATTATGTACACTTCATGCGGTCGCTGAACAGCAGCAATGAAAAATGTCTCTATCCTGCAGGCGACTTTGAAAACCTGAGTATGCTGGTGCAAAAAAAATTAAAACTCACTAAATATTTCAAGCCTATATTAGTAGGTTTCTCTTCGGGAGCAACACTTGCCTATGCGCTATTGGCACAGGCTCCCGCAAATACTTTCAAAGGAGCCATCAGCATTGGGTTTTGTCCTGATGTGAAATCAATAAAGCCCTTCTGCTCGGGCAATGGATTGAAATGGCATGTATTGAAACCGGGCAAAAGCTATCTCCTGGACCCGTATGAGAAATTTACTGCTCCTTTTATTGTCTTTCAGGGTGAAAGAGATATGGTCTGTAATAGCGATGATGTCAATACATTTGTCAAAGGAATGAAGAATACAGAGATTTACAACCTGCCTACTGTTGGTCATGGTTTTGTCGTTCAAAGCAAATGGATCCTTCAGATGAAAGAAGCAGTTAAAAAGATTATCGATTTCGAGTCATTTGGAAACAAGGCTCCAATAGAATCTACTCCGGGAGTGAATACTTCTGCTATTGCACAACTACCCCTTTATTTGTTAAAGGCACCTGATAATACCGACAAACCTTTGTGTATGCTGATCTCTGGTGATGGAGGCTGGACAGATTTTGATCAGTCTATCGCTGAGACCATGGCTAAAAATGGTATTACCTGTGTAGGGCTGGATACTCAAAAATATTTCTGGGAGGCCAAAACACCTGAAACTACTGCTCAGGATATCACCAAAGTGCTGGAATATTACATGCCCCGCCTTCAAAAGACCAATTTTATTCTTGCAGGTTATTCATTTGGGGCAGATGTAATTCCTTTTATTGCCAATCGTTTACCGGCAGAGTTAAAAAGCAGATTGTCTCTGATTGCCATGCTTTCTCCAGATGACAAGACTGATTTTGAAGTTACGATCAGCAGTATGTTGGATCTTGGTCAGGAAGATACTTACGATGTATTAAAGGAGGTTAAGAAGGTGAATTTCACTAAGAGGTTCTGCATTTTTGGAACGGATGAAGACGATGATGCCATGTCAAAGTCTTTTAAAAACATGGGTTCCGAGGTTACCGTTTTAAACGGGGGACATCATTATGACGATAATTATCCGTTGATTGTTTCTACAATCCTGAAGCATCTGTAAATAAAATGGTTTGCTTACAAATGTAGGGCACCCCTTTGGGCGCCCTTAACGATATTATAGAAAAATCAATCTTTTTTTTCTGACTTCAAAAGGTCCCTGATCTCAGTAAGCAAAAGCTCTGTATTAGTTGGAGGGGGCGGTGGTGGTACTACTATTTCTTTTTTCCTTGTAGCATTCATCAGTTTAATCATCAGAAAAATAGAAAAAGCAACTATCGCAAAGTTAACAATACTTTGAACAAATGATCCGTAACTTATAGCAACAGTCTTATTCGCAGCATGTAACAGAATAATCTTATATTCTTTAAAATCAAGTCCCCCAACAAGAACACCTATGGGTGGCATCAAAATATCGTTTACAAACGAGTTGACTATTTTTCCAAATTCAGTTCCGATGATTACAGCTACTGCCAGGTCAATAACATTACCCCGCATTGCAAATTGTTTAAATTCCTGTCCGATACTCATGATCATAGGTTTTTTAAGATATTTATAAGTATAAAGATAATACAATAAATACCGTTTGTCTATTGATTTTAAACAATAGATACGCTTACTTTGGCAACTCAAAAACCAATTATCAAATCATGAAAACATTCCGAATTATTGTCTTCCTATTAATCATCCCATTTATGGCATTTGCACAAACGCCCGAAGTAATGAAACTATGGCCGGTTCAGGCCCCATACTCAAATGGTCAGACAACCCCCGAAAAAGATAACAAAGGTTCCATTACCAATATTGGAGAGGCTTCCATTATCGTTTATCACCCTGAACCGGGAAAATCAAATGGTTCTGCTGTGATTATCTGTCCGGGTGGCGGATATTCAGGAGAGTCAACCATCAAAGAAGGACATGATGTAGCAAAATGGTTTGCTTCATTTGGTGTGACAGGTATCGTGCTTAAATATCGTCTCCCGCGTGCTGATGGCATCACTGAGAAGGACAAGGCTCCACTGTCAGACGCACAGAGAGCAATACGGCACATCCGCTCAAAAGCTGCAGAATGGGGGCTTAAACCCAATCAGATTGGCATTATGGGCTTCTCGGCAGGTGGCAACCTTGCTGTAAACGCAGGAACTCATTTTGATGCAGGGAATGCACAATCTACCGATGCTGTCGAACAATTGAGTTGTCGTCCTGATTTTATGGTGTTGATTTATCCGGTTGTATCGATGGCATTCGACCTGACACATATGGGATCACGAATGAATTTATTGGGCCCACACCCCGATACAACTAAAGTCATTTACTATTCAGGAGAACAAAACGTAACGGCTGAAACACCTCCAACTTTTTTAGTACATGCCTCTGATGACAGAACAGTAAAGACTGAAAACAGCATTAATTTTTATCTTGCCATTCACAAATTCGGCACTCCGGTTGAGATGCATATCTATGAAAAGGGTGGACATGGTTTTGGAATGAACCAAACTACAGGTACAGCATTATCATGGCCTGACAGATTGAAAGGCTGGATGGAACAAAGAAAATTGTTGTAATTATTGACATTTGTAGAGACGCAAAATATTGCGTCTCTACAAATTAAAAATATTCCTTAAAAAGCCTTAAATCCAATAATCTCTCTGACTTCCCGGATTGTCTTGGCTGCGCTTTCGTGTGCCTTCTCGGCTCCCATGCTGACTACCTGACGTAAATAGGCATCATTGGATGAGAGCTCTGCTATCTTTTCACGGAAAGGAGCCGTGAAGTTGATCATATCTTCAGCCAGTTGTTTCTTTAAGTCGCCATAACGGATCTGGCAACTATTGTATAAACCATCAAAATGTGCAACGGTCTCAGGTGTTGAAACTACATTCATCAAGTTGAACAGGTTCAGGATAGACTGAGGCTTTGGCTGATTGGGCTCAGTGGGGCCACTATCGGAAACTGCCTTCATCACTTTCTTCTTAATTGCTTCCGGAGTATCAGATAAAAAGATTGCATTCCCCTCTCCTTCCGACTTTCCCATCTTGGTGCTTCCATCAAGACCGGGGATCTTGACCAGTTCTTCTCCGAAATTATATGCAACAGGTTCAGGAAAATAATCTACGTGATACATTCTGTTAAACCTGTTTGCAAAAGTACGGGTCATTTCAAGATGCTGTTCCTGATCTTTCCCCACCGGCACCTTGTGTGCCTTATGAATAATGATATCCGCAGCCATAAGTGTTGGATAGGTCAGGAGACCCGCATTGATGTTATCAGGTTGAACCCGGGCTTTATCTTTAAAAGAAGTACATCTTTCCAGTTCACCCATGTATGCATTCATATTGAGGAATAGATAAAGTTCAGCCGTTTCAGGAATATCACTCTGCAAGTAAAGGGTAACCTTTTCCGGATCGAGACCGGCTGCAAGATAATCTACCAATACGCTTCTGACATTTCCATGTAAATCACCCGGTGTAGGATGAGTGGTCAATGAATGATAGTCGGCGATAAAGAAAAAACATCTGTTTTGTTCCTGCATCTTGACAAAGTTCTGTATAGCACCAAAGTAATTACCCAGATGCAAACTCCCGGTTGGTCTTATTCCACTGACAACTATTTCCATATTCTAAAAGATTAAAACAAGTTCATATTACGGAAAAGATCCGTAGTTTCTTTCACGCTGATGGCTGACTGATCAACCATTGAACGTTCTTCTTCATTCAATTCAATTTCGAGTATTTGTTCTACTCCATTGCGACCAAGTTTTACTGGCACCCCAAAAAAGATATCTTTAATACCATATTCCCCGTTGAGGTAAACACTGCAAGGCAGAATTCTACGTTGATCCAGTACTATGGATTCTACCATACGGGCAGTTGCCAATCCCGGAGCAACCCAGGCTGATGTACCCATCAGGTTAACCAGTTCACCACCACCATGACGGGTCCGTTCGCATATTTTATGTATCGTGTCATCATCCAGAAACTGGTTCAAAGGAACACCACTTACTGTTGTATAACGTGGCAAAGGAACCATTGTATCGCCGTGACCACCCATTGTTACAGCCTGAATATCCTTAACCGAACAGTTTACAGCATCAGCAATAAATGCACGGTAACGTGCGGTATCCAATAACCCTGCCATTCCGATTACTCTCCTGCGATCGACATTAGCGGTAAGATAAGCGCAATAAGCCATTACATCAAGTGGATTGGAGACTACCAAAATAATTGCTTCCGGTGAATACTGCATCACATTACGGGTTACATGATGAACGATGCGTGCATTCTGAGAAACCAAATCTTCCCTGTTCTGACCAGGTTTCCTGGGACTACCGGAGGTAATCACCACGATCTGAGAGTTTGCCGTTGCGCTAAAGTCATCTGTCACACCGATACTGCGTGTGTCATATAATGCCAATGGAGAAGATTGCCACATATCGAGCGCCTTCCCTTCAGCGATTCCTTTTCTAATATCAAGTAAGACCAATTGATTGCAAAGTTCCTTTTGGGCAATAGCTGTTGCAGCAGTCGCACCAACATTTCCAGCACCTATGATGCTTATTTTTAAATCTTTCAATGTATAAGGGTTTCGTGTACTTATGCAAAGATAAAAACTATAAACTAAAACTGACCTATAAAGGTCAGTTTTAGTATTGAATAAGATAAAAATCAGATTTTGATTTCGTCGTCATGCTTGTTAAGAAAATGATATTCAAGCATATGATGTGACGGTACTTCTTTAATTCTGATCCACTGTTTGAACTTAAAAAACCATTTCATTTGGATGGAGTACCACCCATGGGTAAGGTAAGCAAAAATAAAAGGGTGCGTAGTCAGGGTTAGTTTTTGCTCATTCTGATCCCTGATTAAATAACGCAGATTGTTTTCAATCTCATCAACCTGTATAATACTAGGCTTTATCTCTCCAGTTCCATCACAGACAGGACACTTCTCAAGAATCTCGACATTCATTTCAGGACGTACACGTTGACGTGTAATCTGCACAAGCCCAAACTTACTAGGTGGCAGGATAGAATGTTTAGCCCTATCTCTTGCCATTTCATCTTTAAGTTTCTGATACAGCTTGCGACGATTCAATCCTTCGTGCATATCAATAAAGTCGATCACGATAATTCCACCCATATCACGAAGCCGTAATTGCCTTGCAATTTCTGAAGCTGCTTCAAGGTTAACTGAAACAGCATTCTCTTCCTGATTACTCCCTGAATTTACACGATGACCACTATTGACGTCGATTACGTGTAAAGCTTCGGTATGTTCGATAATAAGGTAGACGCCACTCTTTATGGTAACAACTTTACCAAACGAGTTTTTTATCTGTTTATCAACCCCAAAGTTCTCAAATATTGGTACTTTGCCCTTGTATAACTTAACAATTTCAGTCTTTTCAGGAGCAATAGTTTTTATATAGTTGCGAACTTCTTCATAAATCACTGAATCGTTAATGTGAATTGAGTTAAACGATTCATTGAGTAGATCACGAAGAATGGCTTGAGTCCGATCGAGTTCGCTAATTACTTTTTGAGGAGGTTTAGCCGTTCCGAGCTTCCGTAAGGCTGTTTCCCATTTTACAGCCAACGTTTGTAAGTCGGCATCGAGATCAGCAACTTTTTTACCTTCAGCAACAGTTCGGATAATGACTCCGTAATTCTTAGGTTTAATGCTTTGAATCAAACGTTTCAACCTGTTCCGTTCATCTACACTCTTTATCTTCTGAGATATAGAGATCCTGTTTGAAAAAGGAACCAGTACAAGAAAACGTCCTGCAAAAGAAATTTCTGATGAGATTCTTGGACCCTTCGTCGAGATGGGCTCTTTGGCAATCTGAACCAGTACAAACTGATTGGGAGTAAGGACCTGAGAAATCTTTCCAGTTTTCTCGATATCCGGTTCTGCCTCGAAATCAGCCATAGTCAGCTGTGTTGCTCTTCCCCCGAGCGCCTGTTTGAGATATTTATTCAGAGAATTTACCTGGGGTCCTAAATCCAGATAATGCAAAAAAGCATCTTTCTCGTATCCAACATCTACAAAGGCAGCATTAAGCCCGGGCATTATTTTCTTTACCTTACCAAGGTATACATCTCCAACCGCGAAACTATTATTGTTTTTTTCTTTATTGAGTTCAACCAGATTCTTATCCTCGAGTAGAGCTATGCTCACATCTGTAGCACTTGAATCAATGATTAATTCTCTGTTCACCGGTTATTGGATTTTAGGATAATTCCATTTTAATTTTACTTTGTCGTTCATTGAACAAACAAACCTTTATTCCCAAAACTAAATTACATAATGTCCCTTTCAGGACATTATGTAATTTTAAATTCTGAAAAAAGACAAAAAGAATAATTATTTCTTCTTGTGTCTGTTCTTACGCAAGCGTTTTTTGCGCTTGTGTGTCGCCATTTTGTGTCTTTTTCTCTTTTTTCCGCTAGGCATAATTCTG
>JGI24146J20443_1001126_pt1 | contig 17233 bp, 10 predicted proteins | sample BarGraIncub1131A_FD_20443 | JGI IMG/M metagenome (IMG submission 20443) | reverse complement strand
GCAAGAGCTGGCAATGTACGCAGTATTGAATTTACAAAAGGAGAAATAAAGGCAGAAGTTGCGGGAAGCAGTTCAATGCCTTATAAAGTAAATATACAAATTGAAATTTTTTCAAAGGATCAGTGGGAAAAAATCATGCATATTATGGCTCAAAAAGCTATATTTTGTGCAAAACTTTTAAATGGAGAAATGCCAGAAAATATAGAAGAAGCTTTTAAAGAAGCTGGAGTTTCTCTTTTTCCTAAAAAGCAAATACATTTAATAACCCATTGTTCATGCACAGACGTTGCAAATCCATGTAAACATATAGCTGCAGTTCATTACACTCTTGGGATTGAATTTGATAAGGATCCATTTGTGATTTTAAAACTAAGAGGTATGGACAAAGAACAATTTTTGGGGGCTTTGAGAACTTTAAGAAGCGGAAATGAAGGCGATGTAGTTAAAAGAAAAGCAAAAATACACCGTAGGTCACGTAAAACTATTGAAGATTTGAAGAGAGAATTTGAAAACTTTAATAGAATTGATGAAGATGTATTAAATATGACATTTTCTTATGTAACTCCTGAGGTTAAGCATGACGTTATAAAAACATTAGGTATTCCAAAGTTTTGTACTAGTGAAGAAGAGTTTAGGAGTAAAATGAGGACAGCGTATACTAGCACAGAAGAAGAGACTAGAAAGTATATAAATAAAAAGTGAAAGATGATTAAATATCACCTTTTTTAGAACTGCCACGAGGAGATAAATAGTATGAAGAAACTAATAGAGTTAACTAAGGGAAATAGGTTATTATATGTTGTAGCAATATTATCTATTGCTGTAGCTACCTTCATTGCAATGCTTGAACCTATAGTTATAAAAGTAACAATAGATTCAGTATTAGGGAATAAACCAATTGACTTGCCTAAACTCCCACAAAAGCTGATTATGTTAGTAGGTGGTAAAGAAGTGCTTTTAAGAAATTTATGGATATGTGCTTTAAGCCTTGTAATATTAACATGCATAAGAGGAACATTTTTGTTCTTAAGTGGGAATTTTTCAGCAAGAGCCGCCGAAAATATTGCAAGGAATATAAGAGTTAAGATTTACGATCACATTCAGAATTTACCATATGAATATCATGTGAAAGCAGAATCAGGGGATCTCATACAAAGATGTACTTCTGACGTGGAAACCGTTAGAAAGTTTTTTGCAACGCAAATGGTGGAAATAGGAAGGACATTTTTTATAGTAGCATTTGCAATAATAATGATGTTGTCACTTAATAAAAAGATGACGATTATTGCCATGGTAATTGTACCGATAATATTTATTTTTTCATATGTGTTTTTTTATAAAATAAAAAGAACCTTTGAAAAATCAGATGCACAGGAGGGAGTTTTAACAACAGTTCTTCAAGAAAATTTAAGTGGAACCCGCGTGGTAAAAGCATTTGGAAGACAGAGTTTCGAAATTGAAAAATATGAAAAAGAGAATAAGCGATATAGAGATTTGAATTTTAAATTAGTAAAACTAGAATCAATTTATTGGTCTACATCAGATATACTTTGTATGACTCAAATTGGTCTAGTTTTAGTTTCGGGTATATATTTTGCAGTTAATGGAGAAATAAGCTTGGGTACTTTGGTGGTATTTAACACCTATGAAGGAATGCTGCTCTGGCCAGTAAGGCAACTTGGTAGAGTTCTAACAGATATGGGAAAAATGGCAGTTTCACTTAAGAGAATAACAAAAGTTCTTGATGTGCAGGTAGAACAGGAACATGGGAAAGCACTTAAGAGCGAGATTAAGGGAGTAATAAGCTTTGAAAATGTAAATTTTGAATACGAGAAAGGTAATAAGGTTCTACGCGATATAACTTTTAAGGTACAGAAAGGTGAAACAGTTGCTATTGTTGGACCAACGGGTTCAGGTAAGTCAAGCCTTGTACATTTATTATTAAGGCTTTATGACTATACTAGTGGGTCTATAAAGGTTGACGGAGTGGAGCTTAAGGATATTGAAAGAAAGCATATGAGAAGTAATATAGGGATAGTGCTTCAGGAGCCCTTCCTTTATTCAAGAACTATAAAGGAAAATATTAAAATGGCAAAGATGCATTCTGAAGATATAGAAATCTATAGTGCAGCGAATGTTGCTGCTGTGCATGACGTTATAATGACCTTTGAGAAGGGGTATGATACTATTGTTGGAGAAAANGGTGTTACTTTATCAGGCGGTCAAAGACAAAGAGTTGCTATAGCAAGAACACTTATTAGTGACATGCCTATATTAATATTTGATGATTCTTTAAGTTCAGTTGACACAGAAACGGATAGAGTTATAAGGGGAGAACTTAAAAAGAAAAGCGAAAACAATACCACCTTCATAATCTCTCACAGAATTTCAACGGTTATGAATGCAGATAAAATAATAGTATTAAATCATGGAAGAATTGAAGCGATAGGAACCCATGAAACGCTTATTGAAAAAGATGGTATCTATAAAAGGATATGGGAAATACAGACATCCATTGATGATCTATTGGATGAGTCGTAGGTAAGTTATGAGTAAAAGGCAGGTAATATTATGAGCAAAATAGATAAACATAATATAGCAGAAAAAATAGATATAGGTATATGGAGAAAACTCTTTAAATATCTTTCAGAATTTAAAAATGGACTTATATTTTTGTCTTTACTAATGGTAGGAGTGGCAGGAATAGATGTAGTAATCCCTCTATTAACAAAGTATGCAATAGATAATTTTATAGTAGCTAAAACTATAGATGGTCTTCCAATGTTTGCATTAGTTTATTTTTGCGTAATTGTTTTTCAAGCATCAAATGTAAGATTATTTATAGTACATGCAGGCAAAATAGAAACAGATTTGGCTTATCATATAAGGAATCTTGGGTTTAAAAGGCTTCAAGAGTTATCTTTTTCATATTACGATAACTCTTCAGTAGGATGGCTTATGGCGAGAATGACGTCTGATATAACAAAGCTTAGTGAAATAATATCTTGGGGACTAATTGACATGGTTTGGGCATTAGTTATGATGATTGGGTTTATAGGAGTAATGCTCTATAATAATGCAAGATTAACTCTTATATGTATGAGTGTGGTACCACTCTTGTTTTTAATAGGAATATTTTTTCAAAAGAAAATCTTAAAATCCTATAGAGTTGTTAGAAAATTAAATTCACGGTTAACTTCTGATTTTAGTGAAGAGGTATCTGCTGCTAAAACTACTAAAACACTTGTTCGTGAGGAAGAAAACTTAAAAGAATTTAAACTAGATGCAGATAAAATGCGAAATTCATCAGTTAAGGCAGCTGTGTTTTCTGCTCTATTTCTTCCAATTGTTATATCTATGGGCAGCCTTGGAGTAGGCTTTGTTTTGTGGTTAGGAGGTAAAAGTATTATATCAGGATCATTATCTTATGGTACTTTTGTAATGTTTATTGCTTATACGGTGCAGTTTTTTGACCCTGTAAGTCACATAGCCGGAACAATTGCAGAACTGCAGAATGCACAAGCATCTGCAGAGAGAATTATTGCATTAATAGAAACCAAGCCTGATATATGGGACGATAAAGATGTAATTGCGAAATATGGGGATTTATTTAACCCCCAAAAAGAAAACTGGGAAGAAATACATGGTGATATAGAGTTTAAAGATGTATGCTTTAAATATAAAAATGGAGAAAAAGTTTTTCATGAATTTAATTTAAAAGTAAAAAAAGGTGAGACAATAGCATTGGTGGGAGAAACTGGTTCTGGTAAAAGCACCTTGGTAAACTTACTTTGTAGGTTTTATGAGCCATCTAGTGGAAAAATATTAATTGACGGTAAAGATTATAGAGAAAGATCACTATTATGGCTTCAATCAAATATTGGTTATGTGCTTCAAAGCCCACATTTATTTAGTGGGAATATTAGAGATAATATTACATATGGAAAACTTAATGCAACCCAAAGTGAAGTTGAAAGTGCAGCAAAACTTGTAAATGCTCATAATTTTATATGTAAGCTGGATAAAGGATATGATACTCAAATTGGCGAAGGTGGAGGGAATCTATCTACAGGAGAGAAACAACTTATCTCCTTTGCAAGGGCTATTATAGCAGCTCCTGCATTATTCGTCCTTGATGAAGCTACATCTTCTATAGATACGGAAACAGAAAGAATGATACAAGATGCTATAGAAAAGGTCCTAAATGGAAGAACTAGTTTTGTAGTTGCACATAGACTTTCAACAATAGTTTCTGCAGATAGGATTCTTGTTATAAGAAATGGAAACATTATTGAATCAGGGAATCACAAAGAACTATTAAAAAGAAAAGGATATTACTATGATTTATATACAAATCAAATATTAGAAGAAAAAGAAAGTAGAGCGGTTCCTTCTTAAGAACTCAATTCCATGTGGGTGGCACTAGCTAATAACTCAGTTTAAAGTTATTAGCTAGTGCCATAAATCTTAACCTTTAGTTAACATAAACCTAACAATGATAAAGTATGATAAAAATGGACAGGTTATACAATGTTATCTAAAGGAGTTGCGACCAATGAGTATAAATTTTAAAAAGCAAAGGGAAATAGTCAGAGTCTTCACTTTAAAAATTTTAAAGAATGCTTACAATATTATTTCAAAAGTTAAGGTAACTAAAGGACCTAAGACATCTAGAAGGCTTAGGAGATTTAAGAGTTTTAAGGGATTTAAAAATATTTCTATCCCCATTAAAATTATTTTAATAGTAGCTGCAACCTTAGTTTTTTTCATGGCTATAGAGAATGCAGTTATATATAGAGTTACTTATAATAAAATGGTAAGCACTAATAAACAGAATATGAAGATTGTATCTAATGAGGTATATGAAAATTTCATAAATCTAATAAAAATACAAACTAGTGAAGTTGAAAAGAATGCATTAAATGATGATGTCATTAGAGTTGTAAAAGATAGAAATAGTACAACAAGTGATGAATTTGGGACCACCTATAAAGATGAAATTGGAAAAACGACGAATAGGTTAAAGATCTATGCAAAGAATAACAAGACTGATGAACATGAGTTTATCGCAGATAAAGATGGAGTAATTATAGCAGATAGCAATGATGAATATTTGAATAGTGATTTAAGTCAAAAGGATTATACAAAAAAGGCTTTGAGTGGAGAAAATGCTGTAAGTTCAGTGTATATGTCTATTGTTAATTTCAAGCCCATAGTTACATTTTTATCACCGATTAAAGATGATAATAATAATGTAATAGGAATTGCAGGAAAAAGCGTATACATAGACTATTTTTCTCAAAAGTTTGACAAGTTTAAATTCTTAGACGATGGATTTTTGTTTGTAGTAGATAGTTCTCAAAACATAATTTACCACCCTAATAAAAATCTTATTAATAAAAAATTAGACATCCCTGAACTAGTTAGTGTTACTAAAGATGCTAAGAATTTTAAAAAAAGTGACATGAAAGAACTTACATATAAGACAGGTAAAAATATATTTGATGCATTTTATATTAGTGTACCTGAACTAAAAAGTTTAGTAGTTCTTACAGTAGATGACAATAATATGAAAAGTGCTTCAAATTTAATAGGAAATCTTATAGTGTTAATGACTTTTATAATGCTTATAGTAATGGTACCTTTATGCTACATGTTTATAAGGAAAATCCTAAGGCCAATGAATGTCCTTGTAGAAAATACAGTGGAGATTTCAAAAGGAAACCTCTCAGTTATTAATGAAATAAAAAGCAATGATGAAATTGGTAAACTGTCACGAAGTTTTAATTTCATGACGGAAAATATTAAATCTTTAGTCTTTGACGTAAAGAAGGTAACAGAAGAGCTTTTACATATTAATGCAGTTACAGGTACGGCGCAACGTAATATAGTAACAGGCATGGATGTAATTACAGAAAATACTCAATTGGTATCTAATGATACTGATAAATTAAATGATGTAATTAATATAAGTATGAGTTCTTTTGAATCCATAACAAATAAGGTTCAAAACATAAAAGAGCAATCTACAGATATGTATCTAAAGGCTGAAAATATTAAGAATATTAATAATATAAATATAAGTTCAGTAACTAGCTTAAAATATATTAACAAAGAAAGTACAGATAAACTCGATGGAGTAAATATATCTTTCAAGGAATTATATACAGATTTCATGGGTATTAAGGATATAGTAGATGTTGTAAATAATATATCTAAAAGAACTCATATATTATCTTTAAATGCTTCAATAGAGGCGGCAAGTGCAGGGGAATACGGTGCTGGATTTAGTGTGGTAGCTAAAGAAATTAGAAATTTATCAGAAGGCATCGTGGAGCAAATGTGTAAAATACAGGATATAGTGAGTAGTGTTAATAGTAATATGTTCAAAACGGAAACAAGCATTGGTGAGGTTAATAGGGTTTTCCTCGCGCAGGATAGTGCTATCAATGATACTATTTCAAGTTATCAAAAGGCATTAAGTTCCACAGAAGATATTGTTTCGTCAATTGGAAGTATTGACATTAGCATTGATACCTTAAACAATGAGAATAGCAGTGTTATAAATACGCTTAAAGAAGTAAATATTATTAGTTCTGAGTTTACAAATTCAGTGAACGAAATAAAATGTGTAATTGAAAATCAATATATCGAGACTAAAAATATGGACAGCCTAGTGGTAAAATTAGAAAATTCAACTAATGAACTTAGAGAGAAAATGAATAAATTTAGTTTATAAAGGTATTTAGGTGAACCCTCGGCAAGTTTCAGTCCCTAATGATATAGTATTGAAAAACTACATTAAAAGAGTTATCAAATCTCTTTTAGTGTAGTTTTTTGAGCTTAAATCAAGCATTTAGAATTGAAATGTGTTTTTTATTCNTTAAATGAAATCTTTACTTAATCTTTCAATAACACGTTTTTCACCCATAACTTGCATTACTTCATGTAGATCCTGAGTTTGTGTTCTATTAGTTAATGCTACTCTTACAATTGTTGCGACATCTGATAATTGACCTTTAAACGAATCTGGATTCTTTTTATAAGTTTTCGCATTTTTTGCATATCCAAGTTTTAAAGCAAGCTCTTTAAGTGTTGCAAACCAAGTATCATTATCATGAGAATAATCATACACACCTATATAAGTTGAAAGTACACTTCTTACCTCATCCATTGGTATATGATCTGGGAAATTGTAGCCTTCAATAAGGCTATTTTTATAAAGATCATCAAAGAAATATGTAATATGTTCTGATACATCTAACCATTTTACAAAATCCTTTCTTGGTTTCTCATTTTCTCTTTCTATATTAAATATTTTTTTAGCATATTCTTCATTCGCTATTAATAATTCTGCCATTTTAACATCATAATTTTTAGACCAATTAAGATAAAGCCCATATACGGTAGTTGCATCCATGGTAGCTATAACATCTTTACTAATATCGTTAAGTTTTAAAATATCAAATAAAGCTCCACTTTTGCTCATATTTTCAAGGGTAATATTAAAGCTTGTGCAAGGGACATTTTCATGTAAATCTCTCCACTCTTGAAAATCTGAATTAATTAAATTTACAAGATATTCAGTTACAGATATAAAGGGATAACCCTCAGATTTATAAAATTCAACCGAGATTTCTGGGTCTTTTCTCTTGCTGAGTTTACGTTTTGATGTTCCATCCATTTTCATAATTGTGGGTATATGTGCATAATGTGGGGCAGTAAAGCCTAACATTTCAAACAATTGTAAATGTATAGGGAGAGATGAGAGCCATTCCTCGCCACGTATTACGTGGGTTGTTCCCATTAAATAATCATCTACAGCATGAGCAAAATGATAGGTAGGGATTCCGTTATTTTTAAGGATTACAATATCTTGATCATTTTCTGGCATACTTATAGTCCCTTTAATTAAATCATTACAGACTACCCTTTTATCCGATGCTTCAGGGGCTCTAAGTCTTATAACATAAGAGGTACCTTTTGATAATTCATTATTTATTTCATCAAGAGTAGAATTTCTGTGAATAGCCCATTTTCCATGATATCCTGTATTAATTTTAAGCTCCTGTTGAACTTTTCTTGTGTTGTCTAAAGATTCTTCAGTGCAAAAGCATGGGTAAGCTAAGCCTTTTTTTATAAGAGACTTTACGAAAGCATGATATATATTAATTCGCGCGCTTTGTTTATAAGGCCCATATGCACCTTTTTCATTATTAGAATCTACAACTCCTTCATCAAAATTTATTCCAAAATCTCGCAGCGTGTTAGTACTATCTTCAATAGCACCAGCTACTTCTCTTTTTTTGTCTGTATCCTCTACTCTAAAATAAAATATTCCTCCACTTTGATGAGCTAGTCTTTCAGATATAAGAGCAGCGAAAACACCTCCAAGATGCTGAAAACCAGTAGGACTTGGGGCATATCTTGTAACCATAGCATCAGGTTTTAAATCCCGTTTTGGGTAAAGAGNTCTAAAGTACTCTGGAGTTTCTTGTATGGTAGGTAGTAATAAATCTGCTAGNTTTAAATAATCCATTTTAATCATCCTTTCTTATAAGAGTTTAGNATTTATAAAAGTGTAACATCCTAGGTGATAATCTAATCTAAAATAAAAAACCTCTCATCCTATAATATAATAGGACGAAAGGTAAACTTCCGCGGTACCACCTAAATTGATGAAATGACATCTTTAAATGCCTAAATCCACTCGTAATCAGTAAAAAAACATACTGCACTTTTTAACGGAAAGTTCCCGTTGGACTTACTCAATTATTTCAGTCCACTGCTCCAGAGTTTCTTTCCGTAGTTTCAATTACCAAATTTCCACCATCATTGGCTCTCTTTAAATTGAGTTTATACGTACTTCTCTCTTTCATAACATTTAACTTTAATTATACATTTATAATTAAAAATGTCAACATACAAGATTTTGTAATTTTTTTGTTTTGGGTATGAAAAATCTTAAAAATATGATAATATATAACATATACAATAAAATTACCTTCAATATCTTAGCGGCAAAGGTAGCTTTTTTATACGTAGGTAACTCTACGGAGTCACATTAAAAGTGGCTTCGCGGATTTTTTTTTACTAATAATATATTACGAAGAAAATTAAGAAATAGATTAACATAAGAATGTATAGGTTTTCAAAAGTATGGTATAATATATAAAATGGAAGGGGGATGATAGTAGTATGGGTGTATTGGTTCTGCTTAGTGGGTTTACTGAAAAAGATAATGTGAATTTAAAAAACAAAATGAAAGAAATATTTTTAGATAAAAGATACACTTTAAGTTATATACCTTCAATTACTGATCGAAAATTAGAACATTTCGAAGAAACAAAAATTAGGTTAAATGAATATGGAAATTTTGATTTTAATTATTTTGATATAGATGATTTTTGTGATATAGATAAAATAGAAAAAATATTTAAGTCTGATGTAATATATTTATCAGGTGGTAATACCTATTATTTTTTAAATAATCTAAGGAAAAGATATTTAATAACTAGACTTAGAAAGTATATTGATAATGGTGGTTATATTATAGGATTATGCGCAGGGGCAATAATGATGGCAAAGGATATATCAGCTGCGCGATTTGGTGGTGAGGATATAGTAGGATTATCGAGTTTGTCATCTTTAGCTTTAGTTGATTTTGATTTTATGCCTCATTGGAATCAGAACAGTTATTACTTGGAGGAGTTAAAGGAATATTCTAATAATACGGGGAGTACAGTTTATACATGTAATGATGGCGACGGAATCATCGTAATGAATAATAAATTACATTTTTTTGGAGATATACAAATGATAAAAGAGGGGAAAATAGGGCAGGTCTAAGTAAAGGTCGATGAATAATCTTAATTATACATCGACCTTTACTTAGATATATGTCTATTTTTTTGTCCTAAATAGTTGCATTAATAAGTCTAGCTTTATTATTCTTGTAAACTTGATGTCTCTCTAGTATTTCTAAAGAAATATAAGTATATTTAATAAATATAATAGCTGTAATGAAGGATATCATATCTGATATAGGATAAGCAAGCCATGCTCCAAGCACACCCATTCCGAGTCCACTTACAAATACATAAACTAGAGGAATAAATACTATTATTTGCCTGAAGATTGACAATTTGAAAGAGGTTTTAACTCTATTTATAGCTTGGCAATATGCTATTGACAGATAATATACTCCAATGAAAGGGAATACAGATATAACAATTCTAAAAGCATTTACTGTTTGATCAATTATTGTAATATCATTTATAAACAAACCTATAAGTTGTTTTGAAAAAAACATGAAGATGGCCCATAATAAAGTTGAACTTACTGAGACCGCAATTATAGATGTTTTAACAACTTCCTTTAATCTTGTATAATTCCTAGCCCCATAATTATAGGCAGCTATAGGTTGCATAGCTGAACTTATGCCCATGATCGTCATAAATAAAAACATTGAAACTCTTGTAGTCAGACCAACGATTACGATGGCCAAATCTCCGCCATAGGAAAATAGTAGATTGTTTAATATAGCAGCGACGATTGCGTCTGATATTTCTATTACAAAGGTTGAAAATCCAACATAGATTATTCCGATGGATACTGCTTTATTAAGAGTTAATTTAAAGGAAAATTTTAAACCCATTTTCAATTGTATAAATACAATTAGAACATATATGAAAGCTATTATTTGAGAGATAACTGTTGCAATAGCCGCTCCGCGTACACCGTAAGAAAATACGTTTACTAGAAAATAATTCATAATTACATTGAATATTGCACCAATAGAAGTACTTAATAAAACTATTTTTGTGTTTCCAAAAGCAGTTATTACGTAAGAAGCAATTACAGTAAAAGATTGAAACAGTACACCCATTAATATTATGCTTACATATTCTTTAGCAAGGGGAAATGTGTTTTTTGAAGCACCCAGACTTAATAAAATATTATCTTGAAAAATAAAAATACTAATGCCAATTACAGATACTATTATTAACATTAGTACTATAGCATTGGGTATAATAGTTTTTAAATTTTCAAAATCTTTGTCTCCACAGCTTCTCGAAACGGAAGTAGAAGCACCAATAGCTATAAGCATAGAAATAGCAAAGAATAATCTTTGAATTGGAAATGCTATGGTTAAGGCACCGATGGCATTAGCACCTATTGCTTGACCTAAAAACATAGAATCCACCATGTTGTACATTTCTGCTACCATTAAAGAAATTATTGCTGGAACAGAAAATTTTAATAATAATTTTCCGATTTTTTCCTCACCAAACATTTTATTATTGTCCACGACATTACTCATTGTCATTAAATACACTTCTCCTTAAAAAATTTTATCTATAATATTATTTTACTCTATTATAAATATATTAACATCCATACAGTTGCTATATAAAAAGTACAAAGTTGCTAACATGTAAAATTTTACATTATTAAAATAGCAAAAAAACACCTTAAAATAGGTGCTTTTGTACTTCTTGGAGGACTATTAATGTAGAACCATAGCCTTCAATCTTTATTATATTATTATAGACTGCCGTTTTTTTAGCATAGGATAAAGAAATATTTGGAGCGGAAATCTTAGTTAGGATTTTCCACTCATCATAACCAAGTCTTTTGGGCTTTCCCATTCGTAGCCAAATATCATAAGCTGATCCAACTTTTTCTCCGATTTCATATTTAATAACTTTATAGTCATGGACTAAATTTTTAATGGATAAAGATATCTTCCTTTCAGTAATATTTTTACTGCCTTTACCTTTAGATATATCCTCTAGCTTAATTAGTGTATTAAGTTCATCACTGTAACTATAAAGTAAGACCTGTATATCTTCATCATGCCTTGTGATAATATATCCATCACCCTGATCTATAACCTCATTTCCTAGTTTTGATAATAAGTAATAAGCATAGTAGGATGCTTTCTTTATTCCATCTAAAGTATGTAAACCTGGTGAACCAAAGAATAATTCATTATTTAAGATTGAGTTTTCTTCTACGGTATCAAATGCCTTAAGGGTAAGTAGGCTACTAGTATTGTTAATAAAATTATGAATAATGTATGGAAGCATATAGGAAGAATCATAAATAGTATTTATTGTAGGTGGAACATCAAAGGGGTCTTCTATTAAATTCAGCAATTTATACTTCTCGAAAATTCGCCGAGATATGTCTATGTACTCTATAGATAAATCTTTTGAAGCTTGAAATTTCCATAGCTTTACTACCTTAATTCCATATATATCAGCAAAATATTGTATAAAGCTCTCTAAAAGCTTTATGAAAGAACTTTTATCTTCAAAAGTCTGGTTCAAAATTATCAATGGTACAAGGGATATGTCCATTAAAAATTCTAAAAGTTTTTCAACTTCATTCCAATTTAAAAAATTTACATTTTCATTAAAATATATTTTCATTTCTTTTCCAAATAAGTTTTGAACTATACCATTTTTAAATCCAATAGCCTCTTGAAGAGTTCTCAGATATTCCTGTTCACGTGCTTTAATAAGTTCTTTTGCTTGGCCTAAATTAATTTTTTCCTTCCATCTATGTTGTAGATGCGTACTAGGAAATGCAAAATCTGTTTTGAGCTTTATAATTTTGTTGGTATAGTTGAATCTATCATAATCTTCTAAATAATAAGAGAGATACTGTAGCGATTCAGATAAATCATAGGTTTGCATTTTTTTAAAGCTATCAACCTTTTCATCTGGTACATAATATTTTTTCCTGAATTGTAGAGGAGTGCACTTATAATGATCTTTAAAGCTTTTATTATAATACCTTGCATGCGAAAAACCAACATCCAGAGAAATGTCTGATATAGTTTTATCTGTATCAAGCAATAATTTGACAGATTCATCCACACGTACATTATTTACTAATTCTTTAAAATTGGTCCCAGACATGTCTTTTATCTGATGACATAAATAATAGGAACTTAAATATTCAAGGCTAGCTATATCTCGCAAACTAATTTTATTCATGTAATTATTATAAATATAAGAGATAATTCTATGATACCTCTGAAATTGTATTACATTTTCTTTTAAATCTTTCTCATCATAAGAAAGATAGTGAAAGTTGTTTATTAAATGAAACAATAATTTTACTAAAACAGACTCTATTTGATCGTCAAAATTTTCACTTTTCTGTATTATTTCACAGGCTAAAATGGATAAATATTTTCTTAGAAGATCATACTTTTCTTCTTGTTGTGCGCCTTCTTCACTGGAATTTGTATAAAAATAAATATTTTTCATATCATCATAATATTTTTCGAAAAAGGAAGGGTCTAAGTGAAAAATTAAAACCTTATTCTGAGCCGTTGAATAAATTCTGTGTGCTTCATCACAATTTATAATTTCTAGTTCACTCTTATTAACTTCATAGTTTCCTGACTCTATAAGTACATTAATCGTACCTTCAAGCACAAAGATAATTTCTATAGAATTATGCCAATGTATTGGATAGTCTTTTATATTCTCAAGGGAGATACTTATAGGTAAATCATTTATATAACTTATATATTCTTTTCTCATTTTACTAACCTCTCTTAGTGACATTCATCATTTCCTATCATTAAACGGTCTTCAAGCTTTTTTCCTATATCATTTAGTATCTCCTCATATTATATCATAGCCAATAAAAAGATATTATGTGTAATTATTAATTTTGTCAAAGAAGAATTGATTTGTAATTATAATTATGATAGGTTTTTAAAATATGCATTTGTTTAAATAAGTATAGTAGTAAAATTATTGTTAAAAATCACATAGTAATTGATAAATTAGGAAAGTATAGTATAATAATATTCTACAATTTACCGAAGAATATCAGATAAAATATTATTTTATAGAAAATAATTAAGCTAGGGCTTATAATATAATTGCTTGTATATTTGTTTTAAGAAGTATGGGTGTGTAGAGAGTTAAAGTTTAATTGAATTACATTTAGGTGGTTGCGAGGAGAAGCAAAATGGAAAAGTATGTTTATGTTATTGTTTCAAGAACACCAACTTCTACAGGGAAAATAATTAGGAGAGTTTTAAAAGAAAAATACAACCATGCTTCAATAAGTTTAAATGAAGATTTAAGCGAGATGTATTCTTTTTCAAGGTTATCAGTTAGCAATCCACTTGTAGGTGGTATTGTACGTGAAAGTTCATTTACTCTTACAATAGGACTCTTCGAAGATGTTCCAATAATGGTATATCGTATACCGGTGACGGTTATAAATTATGAATTAATAAGTAAATTTATATATGACATATATAATGATTCTGAAGTTTATTATTATAATTTTCTTCAGGCAATTGGGCTTATACATAATAAAAAGCATGCTGTTTACAAGACATATATATGCACTGAATTTGTCATGGATGCTTTAAGTAAAGGAGAAGTTGTGTTTACATCAATAGAATCTTATAGAGTAACACCAACAGATATTTGCGAGTTAATGGATCAATTTATTTTTTATTCAGGAAACCTTAAAGATTACCCATTTAAACAAAAAATAAAAACAAAAGAAGATGAGCTTTTCTTTTGTAAAACAGGTTTCTTATATGAAGTCTTACGTACAATTAGACATTTCTGGAGGATTATTGCTAGAGATAGGAATAACAAAAGGAGTAGAAACAGGATTTGAATTGGTATTATTGAGAGGTGAAACAATGGACAGTCATCATTCTATTTCTATGAAATTAGAATTGAATAAAGAGGAATATGAAAATATTAAAAATTTGGAATTAGTTTGTTATAATGAGCAAAAAACTGATTTAAAGTTAGAACTTGATTTTAAAATGCGGCGAAATAAAAACACTATAAAAAATAAATTTATGGTAGAATTTCTATATTATGATAATGATGTTTTAGTAGGTTATCTAGGGTTATGTAATTTCGGAGGGTCTACAGTAGAAGTAAGTGGTATGGTACACCCTAAATTTCGAAGAAATGGTGTTTTTAAGAAACTATACCTAATTGCTAAGGATGAATGGGAAAAAATATGCCCTTTAGAGGTGTTGGTGTTATGCGATCATACTTCTATTTCGGGTTCAGCTTTTATAAATTTTATTGGCGGTGAATATGTATCCTCAGAGTATAAGATGTGTTTAAATAAAAAAGATTTGGAGCCTGAGAATGCCAACTTCATTAATCTTAGATTGGCAACTAATGAAGATGCAGCTGAAATTGATAGGCAAAGTTGTATGTATTTTGGGGTTCCTCAAAAAAGTGATGATAAAGAGGAAGCAGCAGGTATAGAAAAACCGTTAGTTCATGTGGATGATAATTTTATCGGTTATATGGCTGAGTTAAATGGGGAAATTATAGGCAAAATTCATATTTCTATAAATGATAACAAAGGGTTTATTTATGGATTTGGAGTACTTAAAGATTTTAGAGGAAGGGGATATGGACGAGGGATTCTAAGTTCTACCCTTGGCTTATTAATAAAAAAAAGTGTGGATAGTATTTTTCTTGAAGTTGCAACAGAAAATAAAAGTGCACTTAGTCTTTATGAATCCTGTGGATTTAAAGAGATTTCTGTGATGGATTATTATGTAGTATCTTAACAAAATAGGGGTGTTCATCATATATATTGATGAACGCCCCTGCTTAGATACACAAAAAATAATAAATGCTAAATGCAAAATGCTGTGTAGTAATATAATATGATGTATGTTAATATGTATATATGTAAATAAAAGTACATTATGAATATATTTTGTAATATTCTAATTATATTGCGGTGAAAAAATACTAAGGGAACATATTAAAAGGGGTAATAGTATAGGAGTGGAACATTGATTTATATGTATATCAACAATTCTATTAATACTAAAAAAATAAATGTTAAACAAATCATAATATTTAATTAACCCGTTCTTAACTTTTTAGGCATATAATGAAAGTACAAGAGAGGTGTAAATAATATGAAAAATTTAAATATCTGTATTGATATTGACGGAACGATCACGGATGCTTATTATTGGCTTAATATGACTAATAAGTATTTCAATAAAAATGTAAAAGAGGAACAGGTAACTAAATACTATATCCATGAGGTAATGGGAATCAAGGCTGAAGAATATCTTAAATTTTATGAAGAAAATAAAATTGAAATACATTCAGAGCAGAAACTTCGGGAAGATGTTCAGAGCGTAATAAAAAGACTAAGCATGCTTCATAATATTTATTTTGTTACAGCAAGAGAAAGAGAACTTACTATGTTAACTCATTCATATCTAAAGAGAAATGAAATTCCATATGATGATTTGTTCGTTTTAGGTAGCCATTATAAAGTAGATAAAGCAAAAGAATTAGAATGCAATGTGTTTATTGAAGACAATTATGATAATGCAATTCAACTGTCTAATGCAGGATTCAAGGTTCTTTTAGTAGATACAAATTATAATCAAAAGCCATTAAATGATAATATAGTTAGAGTTTACAGCTGGAAAGAAATACATTCTATAATAAATGAACTGCTATCACAAAGCAAGGCAATGTAATAACAGTTCATCTTATCTATTAGATTCCAAGTATTGTTTTTTAAATTCTAAGTACCCTTTTTTTCTCAATTTGCAAGAAGGACAGTCCCCACAACCATTGCCCTTTATTCCATTATAACAAGTTAAAGTTTGTTCTTTAACTACATCGAGTACACCTAAATCATAAGCCATTTTCCAAGTTTCAGCTTTGTTAATCCACATTAAAGGGGTTTCAATTACAAAATCATAGCCCATAGATAGGTTTAAGGTAACGTTCAAAGATTTTATAAAAACATCTCTACAATCTGGATATCCGCTAAAATCACTCTGAGATACGCCAGTTATAATATTAGTTATCCCTCTTTGCTTTGCAAATATGGAGGCGAAAGTTAAGAATAATAAGTTTCTACCATCCACAAATGAATTAGGTACACTATCTTTAGGCGCCTCTTTATCAACAGCTATATCTTTTCTTGTCAAAGAATTTGGTGCAAGTTGGTTTAATAGGTTTAAGTCTAAAGAGTGATACTCAATGCCATGCTTACTGCATATATCTTTTGCACAATCAAGTTCTAATATATGTTTCTGATTATAATTGAAAGATACAGCAATAACATTTTTGTATTTTGCCAGCGCCCAAAATAAACAAGTTGTGCTATCTTGACCTCCACTAAGTACTACTACTGCTTTTTCTTTATTCATAATATTCACGCCTTTCTTTAT
>JGI24146J20443_1001103_pt1 | contig 17394 bp, 14 predicted proteins | sample BarGraIncub1131A_FD_20443 | JGI IMG/M metagenome (IMG submission 20443) | reverse complement strand
GGACAAAGAACTGGCGTTTCAAAGTAAAGAGAAAGAGAAACGTGCGGCTGAGCTGGCCATTGCTGACAAAGAACTGGCGTTTCAAAGTGAAGAGAAAGGCAAGCGTGCGGCTGAGCTAGCCATTGCTGACAAAGAACTGGCATTTCAAAATGAAGAGAAAGGAAAGCGTGCGGCCGAGTTAGCCATTGCTGACAAAGAACTGGCGTTTCAAAGTAAAGAGAAAGGCAAGCGTGCCGCTGAACTGGTCATTGCTGACAAAGAACTGGCATTTCAAAGTAAAGAGAAAGAGAAACGTGCCGCCGAGTTAGCCATTGCTGACAAAGAACTGGCATTTCAAAGTAAAGAGAAAGAGAAGCGTGCCGCTGAGCTGGTCATTGCTGACAAAGAACTGGCGTTTCAAAGTAAAGAGAAAGGAAAGCGTGCGGCCGAGTTAGCCATTGCTGACAAAGAACTGACTATTCAAAATGAAGAGAAAGAGAAACGTGCGGCTGCGAACAAAAGACTTGAAACCTTCAGTTACTCCTTGAAATTAGCGTCCCAATATGCAAGAAGCCTAATTGAGGCGAGCCATGATCCTTTATTTACGATAAACTTGTATGGTAAAATAACCGATATGAATAATGCTTCGATAAACATTATCGGCATCCCTCGTGAAAAACTTATTGGAACAGACTTCTTCGAATATTTCACCGAGCCACAAAAAGCAAAGGAAGTCTATCGGGATGTCTTTTCAGATGGATTTGTAACAGATTTTCCTCTAACTATGCGAGATGCGAAGTTTACCGATGTATTATTCAATGGATCGGTTTATAAAGATGATAATGGCAATGTACAGGGAGTAGTGGTGGTAGCGAGAGATATTACCGAACAAAAGAAAATTGAGTCACAATTAAACGAAGCAATCGTATTTGCTGAGACTGCGACTGAAATAGCCGAAATAGCGAAAAGCAAAGCTGAAAGTTCGACGCTGATTGCAGAAAACGCAGTGAAAGCGAAACAACAGTTTTTATCGAATATGAGCCACGAAATCCGTACTCCAATGAATGCGATTATCGGATTTACCAAGGTGCTGCTAAAAACGGGCTTATCCTCGAAACAAAAAGAATATCTGACTGCCATAAAGATGAGTGGTGATACTCTGATTGTACTCATTAACGACATACTTGATCTTGCAAAAGTAGATGCAGGGAAAATGGTCTTTGAACAAGTGCCCTTCAAAATATCCTTGTCAATATCTGCCATGCTTCATTTGTTTGAGACAAAAATTCAGGAAAAGAATTTGAAATTAGTTTTTGATTATGATGAAGCGATTCCGGATGTATTGGTGGGTGACCCGGTTCGATTACATCAGATCATCTTAAATCTGGTGAGTAATGCCGTAAAGTTTACATCAAAAGGAACAATTACAGTCTGTGTTAAGTTGATTTCAGAGGATGATGAGAAAGTAAGCATAAAGGTCTCAGTTCAAGATACCGGGATTGGTATACTGAAGGAAAAGATTGGGGAAATTTTTGACAACTTCCAACAAGCTTCAAGCGGCACTTCACGATTATACGGAGGAACCGGATTGGGTCTTGCTATCGTCAAACAATTGGTGGAACCGCAGGGTGGAAGTATTGAAGTGATCAGTAAAGTAAATGAAGGATCAACTTTTAGTTTTATATTGAGTTTTCTTAAAACAGATGCTGAAGCAGAAGCTGAAATTCTTACGAAAGAATTTGACACAGAAAATAATAACATAAAAGTATTGGTCGTGGAAGATATTCCTCTGAATCAATTACTGATGAAAACGTTGTTGGATGATTTCGGCTTTGAATGTGATATCGCAGGTAATGGTAAAATAGCTATTGAGAAAATGGGATCCAAATCATTTGATGTCATTCTGATGGACTTGCAGATGCCCGAAATGAATGGATTTGAAGCCACTGACTATATCCGCAATATAATGAAATCAGATATTCCTATTATCGCTCTTACGGCTGATGTTACAACGATGGATCTGACCAAATGCAAAGCNGTCGGTATGAATGATTATATCGCAAAACCTGTCGATGAAAAATCGTTATACTCAAAGATTGTCGGAGCGGTAAAGAAACAAACTGTTGACAGCGATGATGAAAATGAAGCAATTGTACCGTCAAATATGAAGACGCGATGTACTAATCTGGATTATCTCACCATAAGGACAAAATCAAATCCGGCTTTAATGATGGAAATGATCTCACTCTATCTGGAACAAACTCCGGGATTAATCAAATTCATGAAAAATAGCATGGTTGAAAAAGATTGGAATGGTCTGCATTCAGCGGTGCACAAAATGATTCCTTCGTTTGCTATCATGGGGATTAGCCCGGAATTTGAAAACATGGCCAAGAAGGTTCAGGATTATGCAGGCACTCTGCAACAATCAGATTCTATACAGGATATGATTACTCAACTGGGAAATATCTGTACGCAGGCTTGCCGGGAATTAGAAGAAGAATATGAAAAGATTAAAGAGAAGAACTGATGAGAACTGAAAAAATACAATTATTTCTGGTCGATGATGATGCTTTATATTTAAAATCATTGGAAATCGATTTTATGGGGAAAGCGGACTTTTGCATTGAAACGTATGCAAGTGGTGAGAAATGCATGGAATGTATATCACATAAACCGGATCTGATTATCTTGGATTATTACTTGGATGGGGTAAATAAAGGTGCCATGAACGGGCTTGATACATTAGATAAGATAAAGGCTTTTGACCCTGAAATTCCAGTGATCATACTCTCATCACAAGATAAAATTGAAGTGGCTGTTGAATGTATGCATCACAAGGCTTTTGATTATGTGGTGAAAAACGAGACAGCATTTATCCGTCTGCAAAAGATCATCACCAACCTATTCAACTATAAGAAAATGGAGAAAGAATTGAAGTGGTATATGGAACGGATGTAGGCTTGAAAGGGCTCATCTTCTGCTGTTACTTTTTGATGCTCTGCGCTTGTACCGTATTCGGTAAAGGTGCAGAGCATTCTTATTCTGTATATGTGTGAATGATGCAACTCATATCAGTAATTGTGTAACGCAAAGAAGAGTTTTTATCCACACCTTTGCATAGTGAAAATTCATTCACTACTAACATCTACTCTAATGAACACAACTGAATTAAAAGGTAATTGGGAAGAACAAAAAGGCAAACTAAAACAAAAATTCGCCTCCTTAACAGACAACGATTTAATGTTTGCCGCTGGTAAAAAAGAAGAAATGATGGGCAGACTTCAAATCAAACTGGGCAAAACAAAAGATGAATTGCACAAGATCATTTCTTCACTTTAAAATTTCACACACTCTATGAAAACAATTGCTCTCTGCTTTGCGTTGATCCTATTAACTACAGGTACAAGCGTGTCTGCTCAAGGAAACAATTATGGTGAAAGACACAGTGGCGCATTAAATCTCGGCTTGGGTATTGGCGGATATAACGGACACTATGGGTATTATGGAGAAGTCGGTCATTCCCTGCCTGTAATAAATGTAAATTACGAACTTGGAGTGGCGCGTAACTTTACATTGGCTCCTTTCATTTCGTTATATTCTTATTCCGATGAACACTACACAGCAATTGTTGCTCCTGTTGGTGTGAAAGGTACTTTCTATCTGGATGAAGCACTTAATGCCGGATCAAAATGGGACTTTTATCTTGCCGGATCTTTGGGTGTATCACTTGTTAGTACCACATGGGACGATCAATATAACGGTGACAGGAGTTATTATCATTCCGCGCATCCTTTATATCTGGATTTTCATGTTGGAACAGAATATCATATCTCAAACCAGATCGGATTATTCCTGGATCTTTCAACCGGAGTTTCCACAATCGGACTTGCCTTTCATTAATTATCCGATAAAAGTTGAGCGTAACTCTAATACAATACATTATGTCTAAAGAAAAAGAAGGAAAAGAAAAGTCTGGAAAAAAGACTCCGGCAAAGAACCTGAAAGAGAAGCGTACAGAAAAGGCTACTAAACGCAAAGATAAAAACAAAATAAGTGTAGAATAACTTCTGATTTGTCTTCTTCTCAATCTAATGATTCAATCGTTAGATGAATAACACCCCTTCTAAGATGTCAATAAGATCTCAGAAGGGGTGGTTGTTTTTTTTTACTAATCTCTTCCTATAAGCACTTCTGAATGGTGTGAATTATGTAATTCTTTCCCGCGATTGTGTAACGGAATATAATGGATACAGGCTTACTTTTGTACTATTCAATAGGTATTTAATCAATTTAAAAAAGAAACATTATGAGTGCAGAAAAAGTAGTTTTAGGTGTATTGGCTGGCGCAGCCACCGGTGCATTGTTAGGAGTATTATATGCTCCGGCAAGAGGTTCAGTAACACGCAGACAGATTTGCAGAAAAAGTGCAAGTGAAGTTGATGCATTGAAAGAAAAATTCAATGATATCATTGACAGCCTCACTGACAGATTTGAAAGAGTAAAAGATGATGTTACTGATCTGGTTGATGAAGTAAATGATAAAGTCGAAGAAACTGAAAAAAGCAAAAAGATTGCCAAACAGTAATTTCAGAGGCTCTTGATCATCAAGTCTGCTCCGAGAAGTCTTTTTATATGAATTAGACAATACCAGGATTTTTCGGAGCAGACTTACTTTACAAACAATCTTTCTCAACGAAAGAAGAAATCAAATACGTATTGATATTTTAATAATAGAAACAATGGAAGATAATATAAGGTTAATAGAATCGCTGCTTGAAAGGGCTTCCGAATATGGAAAAACAAGCTATGAACTGGCCAAATTGAATATTGTGGATAAAACCTCTGACAGCATTTCAACCTTTTTACCTCATTCCTTTATAATTGGTATAATTGTATCAATCCTGCTTTTTATAAACCTGGGAGTGTCTTTATGGTTGGGTGAGCTATTAGGAAGAATCTATTATGGATTCTTTATTGTCGCTGGTGTTTATGCATTACTCGCCTTAGTGATGCATTTCTTTCTCCGTAAATTCCTTAAAAGGTTTTTATATGATTATATGATTAGAGAAATGCTTAAATAGAAATATGATGGAAAACATTCATTCTGCAGCCGGACTTAAACTGGCAATACAAGCAAAAAGGCTTGAGCATACACAACAAGGAGCTTTGTTGAAAGAACAATTATTAATCACGTTCGACAACTTGAAACCCCTTAACATAATCAAGAATTCATTGAAAGAAATAACATCTTCACCTTACTTGATTGACAATATGGCGGGAGCTTTGACGGGAATAGCCAGTGGCTATTTGTCCAATATAATTGCCGTCGCCGGTTCACATAATATAGTAAGGAAGATCTTGGGATCTATTTTACAGTTCAGCGTGACAAACGTCGTTGCCCAACATCCTGATGCACTAAAAGCAATGGGTAAGAGTCTTATTCAACGACTATTCCATAAAAAAGAAGATACTTCTGACAAAGTCTGACTTTTCAAAGATTACACATACAAGATACGGGATGTCGCCCGGAATATTTAACCAGTTTATAAATACAAGCTATTATGATTGAAGTAAAAAAAGAAGGTATCTTATTATCTAAAACCGATTTACAATTTGAGAATGAAGCCGTTCTCAATCCTGCCATCATACGTGAAGGAGATAATGTGCATATTTTCTACAGAGCAGTAACAGCTGGTAATCATTCGTGTATTGGCTATTGTCGGTTGGATGGGCCAATGAGTATTGCCGAACGATGGGATAAACCTTTTATGGTCCCGGAATTCGATTATGAATCACAAGGTGTTGAAGATGCACGTATCGTAAAAATTGATGACACCTATTATATGACTTATACAGCTTATGATGGGATAAACGCACTTGGCGCTTTAGCAACTTCGAAAGATTTTATGCACTTAAAAAAACGAGGTATTATTGTGCCCCCTATCACGTATGCTCATTTTGTGTATCTGGCAGAATCAGCAGGTAAAGTCAATGAGAATTACTACCGCAATCAAAGTTTTTACTTTCAGGAGTCTGACCCGGAGAAAAAGATGTTGTTGTGGGATAAAAATGTGATCTTCTTTCCCCGGAGAATCAATGGAAATCTGGTCTTTTTCCATCGGATCAGGCCAGGCATTCAACTCGTTTCTGTGAAAGAATTGAAGGATCTTACTCTTGAGTTTTGGGAAGAGTATTTTCAACATTTTGAAGAGCATATCGTTATGGACCCAATTCTTGACCATGAATCGAGTTACATAGGAGGTGGCTGTCCTCCTATTGAAACAGATCAAGGTTGGTTATTGATATATCATGGTGTTCAACATACGGATAGAGGTAATGTGTATTCTGCTTGTGCAGCTGCTTTGCTGGATTTGGATGATCCTCGAAAAGAGATAGCACGATTACCTTATGCTTTATTCTCTCCTGAATATAACTGGGAAGTAGTAGGGGATGTCGATAATGTGGTTTTCCCTACAGGAACCGCGCTATTTGGTGACACTTTATTTATTTACTATGGTGCTGCCGACACACATGTTGCCGTTGCATCTTTGAGTTTTTCAGCATTGTTGTCCGAATTGGCAATTCACACAGTTAAACTTCCTCAAGATGAAAAATGAAAATTCTCTCATAAGTTATGATAAGCCTACTTATGAACAAGTTCTATATGGCTACAAAAAAGAAGATCGTCAAAAAGTCACTTCTACTGACTATAAACTATTTTCAGCATTAAATTACAATACAAATACTGCCGGAATTCTGGTAATAAGTTCGTATCCCCCTCGTGAATGCGGAATAGCCACATATTCACAGGATTTGATTAGAGCTTTGAATAATAAGTTCAGCAATTCTTTGTCCATCAGTGTTTGTGCGTTGGAAAATGGCAAAGTAAGTTATAATTACCCGGAAGAGGTAAAATATACTCTTGACACCTCACGCAATACAGATTATCTCTCTTTGGCAGAAAAGATTAATAGAGATGATCAGGTTCAACTCGTTCTGATCCAGCATGAGTTTGGCTTTTACAAAAAGCAGGAAATGGCATTCTTACAGCTCATATACGAGCTTAACAAACCTGTGGTGCTCGTTTTTCACACAGTGCTTCCTAACCCTGATGAACAGCTAAGATCAGAAATTAGAAATATTGTTTCAGCCTGTAATTCAATCATTGTCATGACAATGACTTCGTCTGAAATACTGATGAAAGATTACGGTATCTCAAAGCAAAAGATAACAGTTATTGCTCATGGAACGCATTTAGTGCCTCACATTAGTGAGAAGATTCTAAAACAAAAATACAATTTGACCAATCGAAAAGTACTTACAACCTTTGGTCTGCTTAGTTCGGGAAAAAGCATTGAGACGACATTGAATGCTCTTCCTGCTATCATAAAACAATGTCCGGAAGTACTATTTCTAGCCATTGGAAAAACGCATCCCGAAGTTGTAAGAAATGATGGAGAAGTCTACAGACAGAGTTTAGAGAAAAAAGTGAAAGAGTTGGGACTTCAGAATCACGTGAGATTTATCAATAATTATCTTGCTTTGCCGGAATTACTGGAATACTTACAACTAACCGATATCTATCTTTTTACGACAAATGACCCAAATCAGGCAGTAAGCGGTACCTTTGCTTATGCAATGAGTTGCGGTTGTCCGATTATCTCCACACCGATACCTCATGCAAAAGAAGTGTTGACAGAAGACACCGGAATCATATTCGATTTTCTTAATTCCGGGCAATTGGCAGAAGCTGTTAACCGTCTGCTCAACGACTACCCGTTGCGTAAAAGCATCATCACAAATACTTTGCAGAAAATAGTGTCTACCGCTTGGGAAAACTCAGCGGTAGCTCATGCCATGTTGTTTAAAGTAATCTCNGGTGAAAAGATTCAAATCCGGTATAACTTACCACCCATCAACCTGAATCATATGAAAGCGATGACTACTGAGGTTGGAATCATTCAGTTTTCAAAAATTAATCAGCCGGACATCAAGTCCGGTTATACCCTCGATGATAATGCCAGAGCACTGGTTGCCACCTGTATGTATTTGAAATCCACAGGAGATAAAAACTGCATCAAAGATATAAAGACGTATCTTGACTTCATCCTATATTGTCAACAGCCCGATGGTGACTTCTTAAACTATGTGGATAAAGACAAAAACTTCACGCTTCAAAATCATAAAGTGAATTTAGATGATTCAAATGGAAGAGCAATATGGGCACTGGGGTTTTTGATATCCTTGAAGCTTAATCTTCCCAAGGAATTTGTAGTAGCTGCTGATGCCGGTTTCCAGAAATCGCTGACTCACATGAGTACCATTTATTCAACCCGTGCGATGTCTTTTGCAATTAAAGGAATCTATTACTATCACAAAACCTTTAAATCCCGCAAAAACGTTGACCTTTTAAAAACATTTGCCAACCGATTGGTACTGATGTATACGCATGAATCATCTCCGAAATGGGAATGGTTTGAAGGATATCTGACGTATGCCAATAGTGTGTTGCCCGAAGCTATGTTATACGCCTGGTTGATGACCAATGAGAGCATCTATAAAGACATCGCCCAAACTTCGTTCGATTTTCTGTTGTCTCGTACTTTTAACGAGAACGGGATTGAAGTGATTTCGAATAGGAGCTGGCTTATAAAAGGCGGGGAAGCAAGCCGCTTTGGCGAACAGCCCATTGATGTGGCTTACACAATCAAGACTTTAAGCAAGTTCTATAATACGTTTCATGAGGATGAGTACCTTCAAAAAATGAAAATCGCTTTTAACTGGTTTCTAGGTCATAACCGATCAAAACAAATTGTTTATAATCCCTGCACCGGAGGATGCTATGATGGATTGGAAGAAACACATGTGAACCTTAATCAAGGTGCTGAATCGACAATAAGTTACCTGATGGCACGGCTGACTATAGAAAGATACCCGAATGAATAGTGAAACGCCAAAGTCAATTGCAGTGATTGTGGCTCACCCCGATGATGAAACATTGTGGGCAGGTGGAACAATCCTAAGATATCCATCCAACAAATGGTTTGTTGTCTGCCTTTGCCGTGCAAGTGATTCAGAACGTGCTCCCAAATTCTATAAAGCCTTAAAACTGTTGAATGCCAAAGGGATCATGGGCGACCTGGATGATGGTCCTCATCAACATCCGTTGGATGAAAGTGAGCTGGAAGATGAAATCCTACGGTTATTGCCTACCACTCATTTTGATTTGATCATTACTCACGACTCAGCCGGAGAATATACAAGACATCTCAGACATGAAGAGATAAATAAAGCAGTCACAACACTCTGGCATAATGGTCACATTTCGGCCGAGGAACTCTGGACTTTTGCATACGAAGATGGAGCCAAGACTTACCTACCAAAAGCAATAGGAAATGCTTCTATTTTTGAATTGCTTCCCTCTGATATCTGGTTGAGAAAATATGATTTAATCACTCAAACATACGGCTTTGCAAAAGAAAGCTGGGAAGCCGAAACAACACCGGCGACGGAAGCCTTTTGGCAATATCTCGACTCTCATAGTGCTATTAAGAAATTAGACAAACATATAAATATTCAGGTATGAAAGTATTAGTAATGTATGAATATCCTCCGACTCCGGGAGGTCTTGCGACACAAGGAGACTTACTCTACAAAGGTCTGATTGAAATGGGAATAGATGCGCATGCCGTACACTTCGAGTCTGCTCAGGAGAAAGAATGGTATTACCGTTGGTTCAAACCGGATGTGGCTGTTGGAGTTGGGTATTGGGGATACACACCTCATCTGATTTTGCATCCTTTACGCTATGGCATTCAACCGGTTCCATGGCTTGTTGCCGATGGTTATATTGCAAATTACCAGGAAGTATTGAATGCCCTTCCTCTTATATTGGTGACATCTAATTGGGTAAAAGAGATGTATGTGCGTGACGGAATTAATGGAGATAAGATTGAAGTATTACCTGTTGGTTGCGACACGGATTCTTTCCGTCCCTACAGCAAAGATGATCCGAAAATAATTGCTGTACGCGAAGCACTTGGTGTATCACCCGATCAACTGATGATTCTTACTGTGGGTGGTGATGCGGCTTCAAAAGGAGCGCAGGAAGTAATGCAGGCACTGGCTATTATTGATAAAAAGGCACCTAAATGGAAATATGTATGCAAAGTATGGCCACAACCACGCACCAAACTTCAAAACTTATCTGATCTGGAAATGGCGACCCAACTAGGTATTGAAAAGAATGTTACCTATGCCACAAATACAATTTCGCGTTCATTTATGCCCTATCTGATCGGTGCTTGCGATATTTATGCAGCACCATCCCGACTGGAAGGTTTCGGCATGCCGCAGGTGGAAGCAGGAGCTTGTGGCAAACCTGTATTAAGTATTAAGGCTATGGGTATGCTGGATACATTGATTCATGGGGAAACAGCATTTCTTGCAGAAGTGGCCAGAAAAATAGTGGTCAATGAAGTAATGCTGGGTGGTGAATCGGGATTTGAAGAACATCATAAAGTAGTATTCAACACACCCAGAACGGTAGATTACCGGGCAGATGTTCAAGATATTGCCCAATATATGTTGACTCTGATGAACGATGCATCCTTACGTGAGAAAATGGGGAAAGCCGGTAGGGAAAGAGTTGTAGCAAAATTTGACTATCGCGTTGTTGCCAAAAAGTTTGTACAAATAATGACTGAAAGATTAGGCATAAAATAATGGAATCAAAAAACAATCTATTGATAGAACAAGCAAAATAGCAGCGCTGGAAGTATTATTACATAATGCTCACGGCCCGTTTATGGGACTTCCACGCACAGCGGGTTGGGGGTATCCCGAACCTTACACGCGGGATCTGATGTTTTCCATTTTTGGAATAGCTGTCACAGGAAACAGAGAGCTGCTCGACAGTATTCGGAAAGTACTTGAGACTTTGGCTGAAAATCAGACGATGCGTGGACATATTCCTTCGTTGGTACACGATAAAGAAGACCGTGGATCAAGTGATACCACACCTTTATTTTTACTTGGCACAGCTATATTCAGGAAAGTAACCGGAGAAAAGGAATTTCTTGAAGAAGCAGTTGAGAAAGCGCTTATCTGGATGGAATATCAAAGTCCTTCAGATCGTTATCTGGTGGCGCAACAACCGACAAGCGACTGGCGCGACGAACAATGGGTAACAGGTTACGGCTTGTTTGTAAACACAGTTGTATATAGTTATTTGCGACTCCTGGGCAGAAATGAGAGAGCTGAACATGTAAATCGTGAGATGAGTCGGTTTACCATAACAGGTGGAACTATACATTACCATGTTCACGAGGGTTTGGTAGTCAAGCATAAGCCGTATTATGCTTTCTGGTCGTACAAGATTCATAGCAGCGAACGTTTTGATTTACTGGGTAACAGTCTGGCAATCCTTTCCGGAATAGCCTCTCCTACCCGGGCCGATGAAATGGTTTCGTGGATTGAAGAAGAGTGCGCGGCAATGATGAAACGAGGAGATCTGGCAGTAGATCTACCGCCCAATTTCTTTCCGTTTATCAACCCTGAAGACCCTGACTGGCATCCACGATATGCCCAGTTTAATAATCCGGGGGAATATCATAACGGTGGCATCTGGCCATTTATCTGTGGATTTTATGTGGCGGCACTGGTCGCAGCAAAACGATTTGCTCTAGCCAGAGAAAAACTGGTGGCGCTGACACTTTGCATAAAGAAGTCAAACACAGACACCGTGGAGTTTGGCTTTAATGAATGGATCAAGGCACAGGATGGTAAACCTATGGGACAAGACTGGCAAACATGGAGTGCGGCACTTTACTTGTACGCGGCGAAATGTGTGGAAGAAAATACGACACCTTTTTTCGATGAGATACGGGCCGGTAAAACATAAGCAATCACTCATCTGCGAAACGATCTGATCGCGGTTTTTACATTGTTATATAAAAAGAAGAAGTACGCAATCAATTGCGTACTTCTTCTTTTTGGTTACTTGATGAACCTCCTCTTTATGCATTCTCCCTATTTTACCTCTTCAATATCATTTTCCCGGATTGCACAAGTGCATTATCCTTCATTACTTTGTATAAATAGATGCCTGCCTGAAGCTGACTAGTTTCAAGTATCGTTGTTTGCTTCGTTATGGAAGTACTGACCACCGCTTCTCCCAACACATTGTATATCACTAATGCATATTCACCGGTACCTGAAGCATCGTTTAATTGGATGGTGATAGAAGCGCTGANAGGATTCGGATCTATTGATAGTACCTGACCACTATTCTGGTCGTNTATATCTTCAATGCCAGTAGAAATGCAATCAGTAGGCATGATGGTTGTAATAGCCGCAGATGTTAATGAGCCTAAGGTAGTATATGCCCTNCCGTTGAGTGTAACACCTGTCTTNAGTTCTAAAGCACCATTATTACAAATTATCGTACCACAGAAAATAGAATTCTCATTNATACTTGCCGCTCCTTCCACTAACCAATATACATTTTCTGCTTGTGCTNCATTGATCAACAGTACTTTTGCAGAGGTACTTGTTGTTAAAGCTCCGTTTATCTTAATGACAAATACCGCATCAGGATTACCTTGCGCATTCAGGAAGAGTGAATCGGTAAATTCAGCTGCAGACTTCATTATGTAAGCATGAGGAGTAAGTACCAGGTTTCTGCCAAACTGTGCAGGATACAGCAATTCTATATCACTCGGTAAAACGTTCAGATAATCATATACGTCGAGTAAATCAGCCGCACATTGTGCAGTAATGACGTCAGGTATCGGATAAATAGCGCAACTGACTAAAAGAGAATCAAAGCCGACAGTTAAACCAACATTTGTTCCTACGCTGCCATTAACAGCCGATACTCCGGTATTTGTAACCGCGCCATTGGCCGAAAACAAGGTAAAGAATTTTGTGGTTTTAAGATCAGGAGCTATAGGCCCGGTAAGATACGGACTTGAGCAACCTATTGGTGTATAAACAAGCGCACCATCTATTGTAATTGCTCCGGTAGTGGACAAAACTCTTCCTTCAATTGTATCACGCATTGATACTGTTATAGCAGCATTATTGGCAATAACATTACCTTTCATAAAAGTTCCGGGAGCCATGCTTACCAATCCTTCGATTTTCCAGAATACATTGCAAGCCATTGCTCCATTGATTAAAAGAACTTTTGATTCTGCACCTGTAGAGAACGCTCCATTTATCTTAAAAATAAATTGTGCGTTTGGATCTCCTTCGGCATTCAGAATCAGTTTCAGATTCAATGTTGATGCCGCATCAATAGAATAAATACCGGCTACAAGAGTGTCTCCGTTTCCAAGCAAAGGTGAGGGGAAGAAAGTTGGAATAGCGCTATTCAACTGATTGTATGCAATCAATAAGTCGGCAGCACATTGTGTGCTTGTGCCATCATTATCGTGCATGATGCCATTTACATTACCAAATCCGGTGCTGGATCCATTATTGCTTCCGACATGACCTGTAACTTGCGAGATGCCCGTATTGCTAACTTCTCCATTCGTGGAGAAAAGAGCAAAATCAGCCACAGTACCCAGATCAATTGCCTGTCCGAAATTTGCATTCGGCATTAAAAACAATAAAGCTGTAGTCAATGTCATAAGTAGTTTTGTTTTCATAATCGAAGATATTACATTGAGAAAGAGTTTTCCCAACGATACAAAGGTATCGCTGCACGACAGATATTCTGTTACACAATGATTGGCATAAGTTACATGATTCACATATTGAGAGTGTGGGCTAATAGGAAAAATGAAAGACAGAGACCTTTTTCAGGGGCCTCTGTCTTATCAGGAAAATACACACGATTAAAGTGTCGTTACTTAGGGACAATATCAATAATTACTGTTCGGTTATAAAACCGTTCTTCCGGATACTTGTTTGCGAATGGAGATGCACTCTGATCATTGCCATAGCCTGATACATCAAAGCTTACATCATTACGCCCAATCTTTGTTAATCCATTATTTAATATCTCTTTGACATCATTGGCACGTTGCAGGGATAACTTCTGGTTGTAAATATCATCACCGATAACATCTGCATGTCCGTGAATAATGACTTTTGCTCCATTAGGTATTTGAGGAATGACGACTTCCGTTAGATATTTTGCGTATTCCGGATTTGCTATCTTGTTGTCAAACTCATAAAGAATACTGAATCTGGTGCTGCTCACGTTTTCAGGAGCTGCCCATAATGTCATGTGTACAGTAGTATCCTTCAATATCTCTTGACCCTCTTTGCTGTTGCCAACCATTTGTACCTTATAGTTACCCTCCTTGCGTGTTCCCATTATTTCCTTACCTGGGATGCTGACTTTTTCTTGGGTATACGGTCCGAAGCGTTTTACAGCGCCTGATTCGTCGGTAATAATCATCGTCCATGACTGGAAAGCATTGCGCGATCCTTCCGCTTCAAATGTAACATAGCTGTCATATGGGGCAACTTGTACTACATCCATTGATACTGGTTTTAGCGGAGCATCCGGTCCACTTTGGAATTCCATCAACAGTTCGGGATTGCTACTTTCAATAGAGACTCTGCGATCGCCTTCACGCAAGAGAACGATTTCTTTGGAATCAGCTCTTCTTACGGATGGAATCTTTGGTTTGTTTCTTCCTTCTACTGTAATTCTTGAAGGGTTAATCTCAAATAGATTTACCAGATAACTCTTCACAGAATTTGCCATTAAAAGTCCGTCATCAGGTCCTTTTTCTGATGAACCTACCAAGTTGACTGTTGTACCGGGGTTCTTACTCATCCGCTCACCAAGGATATTAAGTATGTTGTAATATACTGTCATCTGACGTTCAGAGCGTCCTGCGAAATCTTCGGGAACAGACATCGACATGTCATCTTCTTTAAAATCTTTCACCTGATTGTTATTAAGCTTCACATATCGGTTAGGGATTTCTGTTGAACCTAAATCAAAGAATACATAATTACGAAGCGGAAATATTTCATGAACTCTGCGCTCAGCCACTATGTTTTCAGGCGAACTGACCTTGAAGTTTACTGTATTATCCACCACTGCTATCGGTGCAACATAAGCATCCCTTGAGATTTTATGCCCGGTGCCAATCTTTAGAGAAGCACCTACCCTGAGAGTCGTAATATTCAACGTCTCAATACTACGGGGATCCTGTCCAAAGTAGGGTTGAAAAGAGACAAAAGGTGAAAAGACTAATTGTGTCTTGCTGCTACCCGGTGTAAGATGGATATCATAACCGGCACCAATCTGCATCGAAATCAGATTCTCACGTGTATTGCTGAGATCTCCTTCTACTGCTGCGCTCGCCAATTGATCGGGAATACTCGGATTCAAACCCATTTGATACTTAAATGACTTGGAATAATTGAACGCAAATCGCGGACCGGCGTACAAATAAAAGTTTGTCTTGAAAGGTGCAAACCGAATACTAGGTTCAATTGTCAGATAACTTAAGCCGGTAAACAAATCTGCCGGACAATCACAAGGAGTCGTTATCTGATCAAAAGTTCCCTGACGGTTATCATAACCTGCCTGGAGAATGATTCCCCATCTTGAACTGGCAGGTCTGAATTCAATCATTGGTGCCAGGAACAGACCTACACCAAAACCATCATGAAATGTGGACGGCGAACCAAACCCATCATTTAATTGTTGAGTCGAACCACGATAAAAGTTACCATTTGCACCTCCGGAAACTCCGAAGTACCAAGAGGGTTTTGTATATTCATTCTTTTCCTGTGCCTGTGTTGTCGCTTGAAAGCCAAGGAATACACACATGCAAAGAATCAAGCTTTTTAAGCCGAAGGCATAAGAGAATCGCACAGACTGCGACTCCTTCTTATAAACTGATCTTGTTTTCATATCTTTAATTTTTTATTTTTTGTAATTTAATCCTTTGTATTTTTCTAAAGGAACAGCTGTGCGAACACAGCCGTTCCTTTGATTTTAAATAGTTAAGGTTTAGTTATTTTATTTGTATGAGTCATTACTACAGCACCATTCTTAGCCAGTAGTCTGCCTATGATAGTAGAATACGAATTCATTGTAATGGATGTAAGGGCTAATACATTTCCGTGGAATGAGGTATAGTCGCCTATTGTAGCCGAACTGCCTACTTGCCAGAACACATTATCAGCATTGGCACCACCTGTAAGAATCACGTTACCTCCAGCTCCACCTACNGTTGTAAAGGCTGAGGCTACCTGGAAGATCCAAACTGCATTCGCATCACCTTGTGCATCGAGAGTTAAGTCTCCATTCTGAATTAAGAGAGTNGATGTTGATTTATAGATACCGGGAGCAAGTGTTTTGCCACCCTGATCGCCTTCAACTGTTGCCGGAGCGGGATTACTGGCTCCTTCAAGATAACCATATACTTCATCCCAATCCAATTTTGCTTGAAGCAACATTGCTGCTGTACCCGGAGGAGCTATATCATCGGATGCATAAATGGCTCCGTTATTAAAGGTAGCAGGTGGAAAACCTGTCACTGAAGAACGGACACCCGGAGTAATACCTACATCCAAATCCTTGATGATACTCGCACCTGCATTATTACTAACTCCTACTCCGGCTAAGATACCGAATCGAGAAAGTGACTTAATGTTTATCACTGGAATTATCACAGTAGCTTTTGTCGTGAATGTCCATATATAGTTCTCAACCATATTTACTCCGGCACTGTTCTTGACATCATTGGTTATGGTAGCTGTATATGTTCCGGTCACAAGATCACTTGTTGGATTAAAGGAAGCTATATTATTCAAATAGCTCACTTCTCCGAGAACTACAGTGGTACCTAACTTTAATGTAAAGTTGGACGAATTGATAGTCGAAACACTCATGGCTTCATTGAATGTGGCCTGGATTGTCTTATCAAATTCCACATTAATTGCCAGGTTTGCAGGATCAGTAGTGACTACTGTTGGTGCAGGTGTACTAACTGTGGTAAATGTCCATATATAGTCCTCAACCATATTTACTCCGGCACTATTCGTAACATCATTGGTTATGGTAGCTGTATAAGTTCCAGAAACCAACAGACTTGTTGGAGTAAAGGTGGCTACTTTATTTAAATAGCTCAAAGTTCCGTTAACTACAGTGGTACCTAACATTAATGTAAAGTTGGAAGAGTTACAGACAGTAGAACCAGTCATGGCTTCATTGAATGTGGCCTGAATCAATTTATTGAACGGCACATTAATTGCCAGGTCTGCAGGATCAGTAGAGACTACTGTTGGTGCAGGTGTACTAACTGTGGTAAATGTCCATACATAGTCCTCAACCATATTTACTCCGGCACTATTCTTGACATCATTGGTTACGGTAGCTGTATAAGTTCCGGTCACCAGATTACTTGTTGGAGTAAAGGTGGCTACTTTATT
>JGI24146J20443_1001096_pt1 | contig 17464 bp, 17 predicted proteins | sample BarGraIncub1131A_FD_20443 | JGI IMG/M metagenome (IMG submission 20443) | reverse complement strand
TATCAAGAGACAAATGTATGGCAGGGCTGGGTTTGAGCTCCTCAGAAGAAAGGTGATACTCAGTAAAGTAGGCTAAACATCACCTAAATTGATGAAGAACCCATACAATAACTCGCCATTTACTTGCTTTTCGGGTAAAAATAGTTGATCTTTACGGTGTATCTTTTTCATATTAAACCACTTTACCAATGGAAAAGCAGCCACCAAAAGTAGTTGTCCTGAAAGAAATGGGTCCTGGTCCCATTTCTTTCCCGATGAATTGTAAAATGTAAGCATTATCTTTACAAAGATAAATCTGACATCTGTCAGGCCTAGTCTGCCAAATTACATAGAGTAGGCCTGATTTTATCCGGAGTATATACGAGTTACCGCCAATAACATGAATTGATGACGTGCATTCAAAAAAACATGAAACTTTAAACTACTAAAACTTAATAATTATGGGGATCAAACCTGGACCAAAGAGAACCGCTATTTCAACTGGAAAACCAGATAAGCGTCAACGAGATAATAAAGAAACACCTAAAAATGATCCTTCATTAAAACCGCACAAACATAAAAAGGGAGACTAATTATAAAAAAGAATAAACAATCACATCCGAAAACTTAAAACGTAAAAGATATGGCAAGATGCACAGCACCAGTTCATGGACATCGAACAGCGAGCGGGCGAGCAGCCTGCCCTGCATGCGGTGGCTACAGTAGCTATCGCGGCTACAGCAACTATAACAGCTACGGGTCATACTCGTCCCCATCCTACCCCTCTTCGGGGAGCAGCGGAGGCAGTAGCAGAAGTAGTGGTGGAGGTGAGAGAAGCATAAAGCCACGCTGGTCACATGCAGGTTCGCCTGTTTTTTATACATCTGCTGAGGTACTAGCGCTCACCCCAATCCGCCGCACAGTCGAAAATCGAGCGAATACGCAACCTGACCTTAGGGATGTATTTCTTTGTCACGCGTGGGACGATCGACAAGGTGCCGCTAAAGAACTACACGATTTGCTAGTGTCGAAAGGTGTCTCCGTTTGGTTCAGCGAGAAAGACGTTGGCCTTGGCGTACCATTGATGCGTGCCATTGACAAGGGCTTGGCGAACTCACGGATTGGACTAGTACTGGTAACCCCTGCACTTCTTCTCCGCCTACCACAAGAGGGTATCGCCGACAAAGAACTTTCCGCATTGCTAGCGCGTGATCAGCTCATTCCCATAGTGCATAACACGACCTTTGAAGCTCTACGTGAAGTCAGCCCACTCCTCGGCTCGAGAAGTGGGCTGAGCACTGCGGAAGAACCAATGACAGACGTAGCTGCCAAACTCGCCGAACTCGTCGCTATCGAACCTAACTCTGGAAATTTATGACCGCTTACCAAGCAAACGCTCGTTACTGGCACTAACATCAGCTACCTGTCAAGTGCGGCAGCATTGGTTTTAGGTGTGCATCTTTCCGCTCGGGTTGCTTTTCGGCTTGACAGAAAATCGCCTGCAGTACGCCATTGCGTGTAGCTTCCTACGTTATGGGCAAGGTTAAGGGCGGCATTGCGGACAGAATTACAGAATCCAAAAAGGAATATCTCAATTAGAACTGGCGAAAATCCTGCAAGTCGATCCTGCAACACTTTCAAGGATTGAAAATGACAGAAGTAGCAGAATAAGCAAGAAAGTAATAATGAAATTGGATTATTTGTTCATGAATTTGTTAATGCAGAATAATGTGACTGAAAAAGAGTAATCGTGATAACACATCAATTTACATGCACGTATCAGAAAAAAGCTTACAAAAAATAAAATCACCATTCGATGAATTGTAAAATGTAAGCATTATCTTTACAAAGATAAATCTGACATCTGTCAGGCCTAGTCTGCCAAATTGCATAGAGTAGGCCTGGGTTTAATGGGGTCAGGAATCATTTCTAAGAAATGATTCCTGACCCCATTAAACCCGACAGCGAAGGATGGCTGGAATGGCCCCACAATCTCTGGATGGGAGTTACTGTTGAAAATGAATCGGTGATGGGCCGGATCGAGAACTTAAGAAATACTGGTGCGAGGGTTAAATTTTTATCCTGCGAACCGCTTTTAACTGCTTTACCTGATATGAATTTGCAAGGAATTGATTGGGTAATCGTGGGTGGTGAAAGTGGCCGTACTCCCCGACCAATGAAAGAAGAATGGGTGCATGATATCAAGGAGCAGTGCCAGAAAGCTAATGTTGCTTTTTACTTTAAGCAATGGGGTGGAAGGAATAAAAAGAAAGCCGGGAAGTTGTTGGAAGGAAAGGTTTATAATGAGATGCCGGTCATTAGTGAGGGTTTATAGGTGTTACGAAATGTGGCCTAACCCCATTAATTCTAAAGATTTAGTATCAGATACATTTAATCAAAATTTGGATAAATGTTGTATAATAAGTTTTTAAAGTGAATTTTCAGTAGTTTTATAAATTAATTAAATTATGGAATTATTACGTTTAAAAGAAAGAATTGAAATAGCTGTTGAAATGGGAGAAAGCCATTTCAGGGAATTTAAAAGTGGTTTACAAGGTCAATCTAATGCTAAGACATCACGGCCAATAAAAGAAGTATGTCAGGATATTTCAAAAACCTTAGTTGCATTTGCTAATGCTGATGGAGGTGAGCTTTTAATTGGTGTTGAGGATGATGGTAGTATCACTGGTTTAAAGTATGAAGATGATTTATTAAAGGTATTACTAAATGCTCCTACAACATATGTACTGGAATCAACGCCACTTCCAACTACAAAGGCCTCAATTGTTGATTATAATGGAATTAAAGTTATATATTTTTCTATACCCAAGGGTTCGGAACATGTTTATATAACTTCTGATGGTAAATGCCTAAAAAGAAGAGATTTGGAATCAATACCAGTTTCTCCTGAATCAATTCAATTTGAACGTGATGAAATAATATCACGAGAATATGATAGACAATTTGTGGATAATGCAGATGTTACTGACTTAGACTTGGATCTACTGAATAATGTGGCAAAGGAATTTTCGAGAGCAATTTCACCTGAAAAGTATTTACAACATCTTGATCTAGCTGAATTCGATGGATATAAATTGCGACTTCGGCGCGCCGCTTTGCTTTTATTTGCAAAACGCCCTATAAAATGGCATCCGAGAATGCAAGTACGTATACTCAAGTTAAAAGGAAATGAATTAAAAACCGGAAAAGAATATAACGTAATCAAAGATGAAGATGTTTCAGGTAATGTTTTAACTTTAATAGAAAAAGCTTGGGAATTAATACGACCTTACCTTACTGAGACCAAAATGTCATCAGATGCTATGTTCAAGACTCAAATTTTATACCCTGATCTTGCTTGTAAAGAAGCATTAATAAATGCTATTGCACACCGAGATTATAATATTGAAGGAAGAGGCATTGAAGTTTATGTTTTTGATGATAGGCTTGAAATAAAATCACCTGGTATGCTTTTAACATCTATTAAAATAATTGATATCAATAAACGAATGGGTGTTCATCAGTCACGAAATACGCACATAGCTCGAGTATTGAAGGAAGTTGGTTATATGCGTGAATTGGGAGAAGGATTTCGGAGAATATTTGAACTTATGGAAAGTTATGATTTAACTCCACCTAAATTATATTCTTCTGATAAGTCATTTATTGTATCATTTAGTCAAAAGTTGATTTATTCGAAAGATGAAAAAATTTGGCTTGAAAATTTTGAGAACATAGAATTGTCTAGAGAAGAAAGAACTGTTGTAAGATTAGGTGCAACTGGTAATTTATTATCACCTAAATTAATTTGGGATACAGTTGGAATAGTTGACACAGATGATTATCGTCAACTTATTGAATCGTTGAGAAACAAGGGTATTCTAGTAAGTGAAGTGTCAAAACCTCAGGCTAATGCTATCGCTACTAAATCGAAGAAGGATAAAAAGTCCATCGCTAGATTTAAAATAATTACACCCAAATCGTTAGATAAAAGACCAATAATTGAGATTGAAAAACAAATTAAATCTACTCCAAAGTCCAATATAAAACCTGTTGATGATTCTGATTATTCTAAATTATACATCGAAAATTTACCTTTTGATTGCACAGAAGAAGAAATTAAATCAATCTTCACCCAATATGGTGAAATTGAGGCAATTCGAATTCCCTCCAGTCTGTTTTCGGGGAAAGGTAAAGGCTTCGCTTTTATAGAATTTGAAAAAAACATTTCAGCAATCCAAGCTATTAAGGATCGAATGAACATATTTTTAAGAGAAAGAAAAGTAATTGTAAAAAGATATAAAATTTAATAAATTAAGATTTCCTACTTAGGTTGACACCATTTACCTCAAAATTTCATTATAAATTATGAAAACAGACTCACCTATAAAGTTAGAAAAAGATGATCTATTAAAAAGATATCCTTTTGCACAGGATTTAATAAAAGGATTACTTGTTGATTTCGTAAACGGACAAGATAGTATTGTGATTGGAATAAATGGTGAATGGGGGTCAGGTAAATCATCTCTTCTTGAATTTTTAAAATCAGAAATAATCGTACAAACAAAAGAAGAACCTTTTAGAAATTATATTTTTGAGTTTAACCCTTGGAGAATACTTAATCAAGATGATTTGCAAATGCAATTTTTAAAAGAATTAGGAACTATTTTAGGAAATTATGATGAAACCAATGAAGAAATAAAAACGGGATTTAATAAATGGATTGATATTTTTAAAAATTGGAATAAAAGCAACTTTGAACCTAATTCAAAAATTGCAATTAGTGCATTAGCCGGAATATTAACAACCTTCACAAAAGAAAAATCTCTAATAACTCTTAAAAAAGAGGCAGATGAAAGATTAGAAGATAATAATATTAAACTTTTTGTTCTAATTGATGATATTGATAGACTTACACCAAAGGAAATTACTGAAGTATTTCAATTAATTAAATTAAATGCAAACTTTAAAAACACTTATTATTTTGTTGCTTTCGATAAAAATGTTGTCATAAAAGCTTTAATTAATGATTATGGTGAAAATGGAGAAAAATACTTAGAAAAGATAGTTCAAATTGATTATACTATACCATCAGTTCCTAATGAAGTTATATCAAAAATATTTAGCCAAGAAATAAATATTATAATTGCTAAACTTCAATTAGATATTGAATTAGAATTAATTGGACTTATTTGGGATAAACATTTAAAGAACTATTTTACAACTATTAGGCATATTTATCGCTTTTGTAAAGGATTAGAATTAAGATTACCTCCAATACAAAATGATATAGACTTTTTAGATTTTTTGTTAATTGAGGCGATTCGACTTTTTGATTATAATTCATATGAATGGGTGTCGAAAAATTCTAAATCTTTAACTATCGACAGAGTTACAGAAATGTCACTTATTTTAGAACATGTTCGCAATAAGGCCGAGGATTTAAACAAGGAAATGGTAGATTTAATTAATACTTCTCCGGAATTAAATAGAGCATCTCCAACAACTAAAAATATATTAAAAGAATTATTTTCTTTAAATTTTAATTCTGGATATGAGATTTTAAAAAATGAATTATCTAAAAGCAGAAAAATAGCATCAAATGAATATTTTGAACATTATTTTTCATTTAGAATATTAGCAACAAATGTACCATATATTGACTATAAAAGATACATAGAAGGAGATAGTGAAGATAGAATTAAATTACTAAATAAATATAAAGAAAAGAATCTTTTCCATAAATTCATAGAAGGTTTAATGTATTCAGTTCAAAAGCATTTCAAACAAATGGATTTCAAATGTTATTACAATGAATTACTTGATTATTGCGATAATAAATTGTATAATTATACGACTGAATATTTTAATCAAGGCGGTTGGTTTGTAATTGTTAATTTTTTAAACGAATTATCTAGTCAATATCCTAAGGAAGAGGGATATGAAAACCTAATTCAAGCCTTTTTGGAAAAAGAGAATAGTTTTTCTCGCTATTTAGCATTGGCGTTTATTAATAATAAAATAAGTAAAAGGGGAAATTTTGCGGTAATTTCTTCAATTCCAGATAGTGTAATAACTAAATATGAACCGAATATTACGATACGATTTAAAGAATCATTGCTTTATTTTTCTGACACATTAAAGGATAATAGTTTAGATTTTGAAGAATATACTATTATAGATATTCTTCATCAATTATATCTAATTGATGAAGATCGCTATAATAGCTTAATTTATTTATTTATGATCGATGACAATAAAGCTATTTTATTATTTAAATGGTCATTAACACGTTTAAATTCTAACATTTCTTTAGAAATGGTGGTCGGGTATTCTATTTTAAATAATGGACACATTTTAGCAAAATTGACAATTGAAAATTTTGAAAAAAGATTAAGTGAAATTGTTGAAGATGATTATCAGGGATCAAATAAAGAATATCTAAAACTGTTTTATCTTTTGAAAAGTAAAGAATTTGATCCAAAATTATTTTTTACTTTAGACGGGAGAGAGGTTCCAAATTATTTCTAAATATTCTTCATTTGTTAAACATTGTAGACCCAATTAAATCTCGCAAGATGAAAATATGTATGATTAATGGTGGCATTCACCATTTATTGTAATTCTGAAAACACTTAAATAGGAAGGTTGTCAAAAGGATAGAAATTGTCTTGAACTAACTTAAAGAATTTATTTAGAAAAGGGGGAAAATTCCAGAGTCATATTCTAAAAAAAGTTGATTATTTATTCCTTAGATTTCCTGATCAATTTCCCATCGCATTCTCCGCCTTAATCAGTATATTTGAACCTCCATATACAAAAAGGATTATTAAATGTCAGAAGACCAAAAGAAGCAGCTCGAACAACAGCTTTGGAATATAGCAAACACCCTCAGGGGGAAGATGGATGCGGATGAGTTCCGGGATTATATACTGGGGTTTATTTTTTACAAGTACCTTTCGGAAAAGATGGTGCGGTATGCGGATAGGATTTTGATTCCGGATGGCTTCAAATATATAGAGATCAAAGAAGGCACTTCGAAAGGTGAGCAATATATTGAACTGATCAAAGAGGATGCGTTGGGTGGTCTGGGTTATTTTCTGAGGCCGTCGGAGTTGTTTAGCGAGATTGCCAAAAGGGGTAGCAGTGTCCTGGAAGGTGTTGATAATTTCATTCTCGGGGATCTGAAGAAGATTCTGACCAACATTGAGCAGAGCACGATGGGGACGGAGAGTGAGGATGACTTCGACAATTTGTTTGAGGATCTGGACCTGACGAGTACGAAACTGGGCAGGACTGAATCGGCCAAGAACGATTTGATCGCAAAGGTACTTTCGCACCTGGACAAGATTGATTTCTTCCTGGAAAACTCGGAAAAGGATGTGCTGGGTGATGCTTATGAATACCTGATCGGGCAATTTGCCAGCGGGGCCGGGAAGAAGGCCGGGGAGTTTTACACGCCTCAGGAGGTGAGTAAGGTGTTGGCTAAACTGGTCACGACTGGGAAAACGAAGCTGAAATCGGTGTATGATCCGACGTGTGGTTCGGGTTCGTTGTTGCTCAGGGTTGCCAGGGAGGTGAAGGAGGTGAATAACTTTTTCGGACAGGAGCTGAACCGGACGACGTATAACCTAGCCCGGATGAATATGATTCTGCATGATGTGCATTACCGGAAATTCGATATCAGGCAGGAGGACACGCTGGAGCGTCCACAGCACATCGATAAGCGGTTTGAGGCTATCGTTGCCAATCCGCCTTTCTCGGCGCAGTGGAGCGCGAGTCCGTTGTTTATGAGCGATGACAGGTTTAGTCAGTACGGGAAACTGGCGCCATCGAGCAAGGCTGACTTTGCTTTCGTGCAGCACATGATTTATCATTTGGCTGAAAACGGGATCATGGCGATTGTGTTGCCTCACGGGACGTTGTTCAGAGGGGGCGCCGAACAGGTGATCAGGAAATACCTGATCGAGGACCGGAATTATCTGGATGCGGTGATCGGGTTGCCGGCCAATGTGTTTTACGGGACGAGCATTCCGACATGTATCATGGTGTATAAGCGGTGTCGGGAGAATCCGGAGGATGTGTTGTTTATTGATGCCAGCCAGCATTTTGACAAGGTGAAGACGCAGAATGTGTTGCGGGATGAGCATATTGACAAAATTATTTCGACTTACCGGGGGAGGCTGGAAGAGGAGAAATACAGCAGAAGGGCTTCGCTGCAGGAGATTGCCGATAACGACTATAACCTGAATATCCCGCGTTACGTGGATACTTTCGAGGCTGAGGATAGTATTGATATCAATGCCGTTGCTGCTGAGATCAGGGATCTGGATGAGCAGATGGTTGCTATTGATGAAACGATTGCCGGTTTCTGTAAAGAGCTTAATATTTCTAATCCTTTTTAAGTGATGGAAAAGAAAAAGAATGTGCCGGTGTTGAGGTTTCCGGAATTTAGTGGGGAGTGGGAAAAGAAAAAGTTAAGCGAAGTTTCTAAGTTTTTAGATGGTAGAAGAAAACCAATAAAGGAATCCGATAGATCAAAAATAAAAGGGAGTTATCCATATTATGGAGCTTCAGGAATAATTGACTATGTAAATGATTATATCTTTGATGAAGAAATAATTTTATTAGGAGAAGATGGTGAAAATATAATTTCTAGAAATTCACCTCTTGCCTTCAAAGTCTCAGGTAAATGTTGGATAAATAACCATGCCCATGTAATTAAACCAAATGAGGTATCAGATATAGATTTTCTTACTTTATCACTCGAGAGAATATCATTTATTAAATATAACACAGGGACAGCACAACCAAAATTAAACCAAGAAATTTGCAATGGAATCATCATTCCATATACTTCCATTGATGAACAAAAGAAAATAGCCTCATTCATTACCGCATTAGATATCAAACTGCAAGCCCTTAAGAAAAAGAAAAACCTTTTAGAGCAATACAAAAAAGGAATGATGCAAAAGATCTTTTCGCAAGAATTACGATTTAAAGATGGTAGTGGTTCAACGTTTCCTGAATGGGAAATGAAAACATTGGGTGAGATTGCAGAAAAGAAATCGATAAAGAATAAGAATAATAATGTTAAAAATGTTTTTACTAATTCTGCTAGTGTGGGGATTGTAAACCAAAGAGATTATTTCGATAAAGATATTGCAAACCAAAACAATTTATTGAATTACTATATTGTTGAAAACAATGACTTTATTTATAATCCAAGAATTTCCAATCTAGCTCCTGTTGGTCCTATTGGTAGAAATCATTTAGAAACAGGGGTTATGTCACCATTGTATTCTGTATTTAAATTCAGCCAAGGTAATTTAGATTTCTTTGAAATATTCTTTTCAACAACCGGATGGCATGAATATATGGAAAGTATAGCAAACTATGGTGCAAGAGCAGATAGGATGAATATTACAACTGAAAATTTCTATTTAATGCCTGTACCGTTTCCATGCCTTGAAGAACAAACCAAAATCGCCATTTTCCTCTCAGCCATCGATGACAAAATAAACCTCTGCAACACGCAAATAGAAAAAACGGAGCAATGGAAAAAGGGGTTATTGCAAAAGATGTTTGTGTAAACTATAAAATACTCACGGGTATTATTTTATAAGGTCTTTGGCCTTAATAAATACAATTTCGCCGTCTATTGAAAAGACTAATTCGCCATTGGTTTTTATTTTTGACTGAATTAATTTTTCAGCTGCCAGTCCAATTCCTTTCAGTATTTTCTCGCGTAATTCGATTATATTTTTATCATTCATGAGCTTGCTTATTTATCTGATTCCAAATAACCTGATCATTAATTTCGATTCCATTGTTGTATAATCCTTCAGCTATTAGTTGGAAAGGACTTTTTGAATTATTGACAACGATCCAATAATCACAAACAGGAATATACATTTTTATCAAATTCTTTATTCCCATCCTATAACGCTTTTTGATGATTTCTTCCGGAATATTATGACCTCCTTCACTTACACGCATTTTCACTCTTTGTAGTGCTAAATCAATGCTATTCAGCCAAAAGAATACCAGCGTTACAAAATATCCTTGTTGCTGTGCTTCCTTTACCAAAGTTACAAAATATCTTGCAGAAAGTGTCGTTTCAAAAGAAAAATCTACTTTTAAATTTATTAATTCTTTAATTCTGGTTAGCATTATTTTACCTGCATCAATTGCTGCCTTATCAGGTTGAAAAGGTGACAAACCACGTGCAATTTCATCTGCATTAACAAATTCCTTGCAATTGAGCATCTCTGGTAAAACTGTATATGATGCTGTCGTTTTCCCTGCTCCATTACATCCAGCTATGATATACAAATTTGGCATACTTTGATTTTTATCAAAAGTAATCAAGTTTTTGCTTTCTTGCTGTTAAACGATATTTTTTGTCTGATCAATTTTCAATTAAGAATAAGATGTTTCAAAGAAACGACAGATTTTAATTTTTTTTTCATTATTCATCAAGTATACAATAAACTTTGCAACACGCAAATAGAAAAAACGGAGCAATGGAAAAAGGGGTTATTGCAAAAGATGTTTGTATAATTACAGGTTGTAACCTGTCCGGACGTTTATTTTTTTGCTAAATTTAAGTGCGGTTTTAAATAAAATCATTCTACATTGAACATTTTGGACGCTTACAACTTTATAGTGTATATTTGCAATATTTAACAAATTATTTACAACCATAAAGTTATTGTTAACAATATTTCGTTGTACATTTGTTAATTATTTCATCAATGGCAAAAGAACAAGAGGTTGAAAGGTTTTTAAAAGAATTCAAGGAAAAATTGAAAATTTGGGGTGTAATTTTCCGTGATTCTCGTGAGAAAAATGCACAATTATTATCGGATTTAGAATTACGACCTATCGATCGAAATAAAATACTTGAAAGTCTTAAATCAATCGATTATTCTGAAGGCCCTTTGGAAGAAAAACTGTATGGAGGAAGCGATATGTGGGTGTTTGGAAAAGCACTTAAACTCCAAGAAGTCTATATCAAAATCACTATGGGATTTTCAGGTCAAAGCGTGATTTGCATTTCCTTTCATATTTCTGAACATCAAATGAACTATCCCTTTAAAAATAAATAATATCATGCAAAGTCCAATAACAGGGAAAGAAATGGTTCTGATAAAAGAAAGAAGTAAATTGTCTTTCCGAAAAGAAGAATTTGAGGTGGTTTATCATAATTATAAATGTGAGGATAGTGGCGAATCCTTCACGACAAATGAAATTGATGAACTTAACCTCAACCAGGTATATAATCAGTACAGGGTAAAATACAAATTACCCTTTCCGGTTGAAATAAAACAGATCAGGGAAAAGTATGGATTATCAGCTTCAAAGATGGCTGAAGTTTTAGGGTTTGGTGTTAACAGTTATCGTAATTACGAATCCGGTGAAGTGCCGTCATTGTCTAATGCCCGATTGATACAATTAGCAAATGACCCTAAGGAGTTTAAACGACTCGTAAATTATAGCAGTGCATTTGAAGGTAAAACATTAGAAAATATTTTAAAAAAGATTGAAGCAATTATAAAGGAAGAAGTAACTAATTTATTTAACACTCAAATTGAAAATTATCTTTTAGGGACTTGTAGTCCAAATTCTTTTACCGGCTATAGTGTGCCGAACTTTGATAAATTCACTGAAATGGTATTGTTTTTTACTGAGAAAATGCAACCATGGAAAACAATGATAAATAAACTTCTATTCTATGCTGATTTTGGAATGTATGGTAAAACCGGTTATTCTATTAGTGGCATACAATATAGGGCTATAGATTTAGGTCCGGTCCCAGTGAATTTTCAGGGCATATTTGAATACCTTGCTAAAAATGATGATATTGATATTTACAATACGACATTCCCCAATGGTGGAATCGGAGAACAGTTTAAACCCAATCCTAAACGATCATTTAATTCGGAGAAGGTTACGGCAGAGGAATTGAAAGTATTAGAAGAAGTTGCTGCTCGATTTAAAAATTATAATACCGATCGAATTATTAATTATAGCCATAAGGAAAAAGGCTGGGTCCATAATATAAACGAAAAACGTCTCATTGATTATAATTATGGTTTTGAATTGCAATAGTTTAATTCCAAATTTATAATAACAGAGTTCTTATAGGGTTATTGCAAAAGATGTTTGTATGATATTATGTTAAATGTTGTTCAAAAATAAACTTATAAGTTGATTTCGGGTAAGTAGGTATTATCTTTGTAATAGATAATTTACAAAGTCATGACAAGAGATGAAATGCTTTCGAAACTTGATAAAATAGTTTCGAAAGAGCCAAGTAAATGGCTTGATAATACGTTATACAAGGATGAAAACGAAAAATGGTTATCTCGCTCTCAAGCTGTTGCTTTTGAGATTTTAACTGAATTAGATAATCAAGGACTGAGCCAAAAGGCTTTAGCTGATAAGATGGGGATTTCGGCACAACAAGTAAACAAATGGTGTAAAGGTGGCGAGAACTTCACTTTTGAAACGATTGCAAAGTTGGAAGAGGAGTTGAATATTGAGTTGATGACTGTGATTGGGGAGGATTGGAATATGACAAAGAAAAAAAAGGTTATTGAAAAAAAGGTTGTTGTGCCGGATAATCCGAAGTATAATACAGTAACTACGGCAATTAAAGAGAGCATTTTAGCCTCGGAACCTGAATTACATTTGAAAAAAAGCAGGAAAAAGATTTAAGAAGGGATTGCAAATCCCCAGGTTAGAAGAGAATCGGATTACAAATCCGATTTAGCCGGTTTGAAAATGTTCTTTTTTCACAAGAACACTTGGAAAATGCACTTTTTTCACAAGAACACTTGGAAAATGCACTTTTTTCACAAGAAATAACCATTTTTCACTGAAAGTAAGTTTCGGGAAAGGTTTAATAAGGGCGACCACAAGGGGCGCCCCTACACCGAATTGATGTTTTGGGATAATCATTTCATGGCTTCGGGATTTAAGAATATATTTTGTTTTTTGATATTTGTTTTTCACATATCTTTGAGAAGCATTTCATTAGTTGATTGATGCTGTTATACTTTTATATATGATGATGACTCAACCTGAACAGATTCTGGAAAATCAGCTTGTAGATCAGTTGCAGAAGCTGGGCTATCAGTATGTGGCGATCAAAGACGAGAAGGAGCTGCTGGCTAACCTGAAGAGACAGCTGGAGAAGCACAACAAGATTTATTTTACAGACAAGGAATTTGACAGGGTGCTGAATATTCTGAGCAAGGGGACGGTGTTTGAAAAGGCTAAGATCCTGAGGGAGAAACAACACATCACCAGGGATAACGGGGAGAGTCTGTATTTTGCGTTTATAGAGCAGGAGAACTGGTGTCAGAACGGGTTCCAGGTGACGAATCAGGTGTCGGTGGACGGGGTGTATAAGAACCGCTACGACGTGACACTGCTGATCAATGGTTTGCCAATGGTGCAGATTGAACTGAAGCGCAGGGGGCTGGAACTGAAGGAGGCTTTTAACCAGATCAACCGATATCAAAGGCATTCGTTCGGGGCTTCGATCGGCCTGTTTCAATATGTGCAGATCTTCGTGATCAGCAACGGGGTCAATACAAAGTATTACGCGAACAATAAGAATCAATCGTTCAAACAGACTTTCTACTGGAGCGGTGAAAACAATAAGACGATCACACAGCTGGAGCAGTTCACGTTTTGTTTCCTGGACACGTGTCATGTTTCGAAGATGATCTGCAAATATATTGTGCTGAGCGAGGCTTACAAGATTTTGATGGTGTTGAGGCCATATCAGTATTATGCTGTCGAGGCGCTGATCGAAAGGGTGAAGAACACGGACAAGAACGGGTATATCTGGCACACGACGGGGTCGGGCAAGACGTTGACTTCGTTCAAGGCTAGCCAGATCCTGATGAATCTGCCCAAGGTGAAGAAGGTGGTGTTCGTGGTGGACAGGAAGGACCTGGATTTTCAGACTACCAAAGAGTTTAACAGTTTCAGCAAGGGGAGCATCGACGGGACGGATAACACGAATGCGTTGGTGAAGCAGTTTTCGGATGATACGAAGCTGATCGTGACGACGATTCAGAAGCTCAATACGGCCATCAGCAAGAGCAGGTATCAGCTCAGGATGGACAAGATGAAGGATGAAAAGATCGTGTTTATTTTTGATGAGTGTCACCGGTCACAGTTTGGTGAAACGCATTCAAGGATAAAGGCGTATTTCAAGAATATTCAGTTGTTTGGCTTCACCGGGACGCCTATTTTCGTGGATAACGCGGTGAAGAATGAGTTGGGGAAGAGGACAACGGCAGAATTGTTTGGTGAGTGCCTGCATAAGTACGTGATCACGGATGCCATCAAGGATGAGAATGTGTTGAAGTTTTCGGTGGAGTATGTGGGGAGGTTCAAGCAGAAAGAGGAGAGCAAGACGAATATTGACATTGAGGTTGAACAGATCGACACGAAAGAGGCGATGGAATGGCCGCAGCGACTGGATAAGATAGCGGATTATATCCTGGCTAATCATGACCGGAAAACGTATAGTAAGGCGTTTACGGCGATGTTTTGCGTGAGTAGTGTTGATACGTTGATTAAGTATTATGATTTGTTTCAGGCGAAGAAAGAGGCCGGGAAACATGCGTTGAGGATCGCGACTATATTTAGTTATGGGGTGAATGAGGATTATAAGGATGCGAACGGGTTGTATGAATCGTTTCCGGAAGAGTTGCCATTGGCAGCAGAACCGGGTGGGGATTATGTAGGGACAGGTCTGGTCGTTGAGCGAAGTCGAAACGACATTGAGGATCAGGTAAATGTCACTTCGACTTCGCTCAGTGACCACACTTCTCCGGTTATCAATCAACACAGTCGGGAGAAGCTGGACAGCTATATTGTGCATTATAACAAGATGTTCGGGACTAATTTCTCGACCAGGGATAATGTTTCGTTTTACAATTACTACAATGATATTTCGAAGAAAGTCAAGGAACGGCAGATAGACATTCTGTTGGTGGTCAATATGTTTCTGACCGGGTTCGACTCCCCTACCCTGAACACGTTGTATGTGGACAAGAACCTGAAATATCACGGACTGATCCAGGCTTATTCAAGGACCAACAGGATACTGAATGAACAGAAGTCGCAGGGAAACATTGTAGTCTTCAGAAACCTGAAACCGGCTACGGATGAGGCGATCGCTTTGTTCAGCAACAAGGATGCAAAGGATATCATCATCATGGAGCCTTATGAAGATTATGTAATGAAGTTCAGTGAGGCTTTTATTGCATTGTTGAAGATAGCGCCTACGGTGAATAGTGTTTCTAATCTGGCAAGTGAGACGGAGGAGTTGGAGTTTATCAAGGCTTTCAGAGAGTTGATGCGGTTGAAAAATGTGCTGAGTACGTTTGCAGATTTTAGTTTTGATGACCTGGTGATGAATGCACAGCTTTTTGAGGATTACAAGAGCAAGTATCTGGATCTTTATGATAAGTCGAAGACGGATCATCAGAAGGAGAAGGTGTCGATCCTGGAAGATGTGGATTTCGAGTTGGAACTGATCGGAAGGGATGATATCAATGTGGCGTATATTCTGAAGTTGCTGGCTTCGATGAAGGGCGGGGACAGGGAGAAAAGGCACAAGGAGATCATGGATCTGTTGACCGGGGAGGCACATCTACGCAGTAAGAGGGAGTTGATTGAGAAGTTCATTCATGAGAATTTGCCATTGATTGCAGATAGTGACGAGATCCCGGAGGCGTTTGAGAAGTTCTGGAGCGCGGAACAGGTGCTGGCGTTTCAAAAGTTGTGCGAGGAGGAGATGTTGTCTGGTGTAAAAGTTGATAAAATCATAGAGAGTTATTTGTTTACAGAACGGAAGCCGCTGAGGGACGAGGTGCTTGATTTGATAGATGGCAAGCAGCCGACGGTGTTGGAGCGGAAGAAGGTTGGCGATAGGATTATAGATAAGATCATGCGGTTTGTGGATACTTTTATGAATGGGATGGGGGCGAATTGAATCATCTATAATCATGTCATCCCTACGGTTGCTATAATAATTTCATCCCTTCGGGATTTTTTGGAATAAAACTATTGTTTTTTTTTAAAATGTCCGCTTTTGTCCGCTTTTGTCCGCTTTTGTCCCCTATATAATCATTGTTACGGGGTGGATGGTTGCGTAATTTTGTTTTGTTGATCAACACAATTAACTGAATTATGAACCTGAGTCACATTGACGGTCTGATTAAACCTTTTGACAAAAAGAACCACAGACCGGTGACTCCAAAAAGCTAAAAAAAATGGCTATTCAAACTGGTGCTATTAAGTACCGCGGAAGCTTTAAGAGTATCCGCAATTACATGAACCTCCATGACCCCAATACTTATGCCGGGGAAAAAGGTGGAGCTAACCGCGACCTGATCATGAACAACCCTGCCTTTGCAAGAACCCGTGAAAATATGAACGAGTTTTCAGGATGTGGCGCTGCCGTCAAGGCGATCCGTCTCGGTCTACAGAACCTGCTGCCTGAGCAGACCGACAAGTTTTTCACCAGCCGCCTGATGAAGGTGGTCAAGGAAATCAACCGTCGGGATCCTGCCGGTGTGCATGGTAAAAGGGCTATCATCTTCTCGGCTGAAAGAATTTTCTTCTCTACTCTGGTATTCAGCAAGTTGCAGGATATCACCGATTGGCTGGTGAAACAACTGGTATGGGAACATCCTATCACGCGTGCATCTGCTAAATTGACGCTGACTGATTTGACGATCAAGCCTGTTTTGATTCCTAAAGGTGCTACTCACTACCGTGTTCAGAATCATTTGAACATCATCTCTGACTACATTTACAGTGAAGCCAATCGTCGGTATGAGCCAATGAGTCTGTTGAATTCAATGAGTGCTTTTGAGTATTCTGCTTACACGCCTATTGAAACTGCGCTGACTGATGAGATCGATGTTGCTTTTCCTCTTGGAACGCTTCCGGGGGATGACGACACGGTGATCCAGAGTGTTGGGATTGAGTTTTTCCTGAAATCGGGAGCTACTGATATCTGCCGTTGAAAGGGAGTAGCATGAAGATTATTGATGTGTTCTGATCATTGAAGTAATGTTGAAAATGTTTACGGTTAATTAGGAAAATGTAGGGGCCGCCCTTGTGGCCGCCCATGGAAAACATAAAAAATCTTCATTACCCGTGGGCGGCCACAAGGGCGGCCCCTACATTTTCAACATAACCGTTCATTTAAAACCTTATTATCATGAATCCTTCTGCTGATTTAACCTGGATGTTTGGCTTGCTGATTTCGATCTTGTTGTCGCTGGTGGTGTACTTTGTGCGCCTGTTGCATGTGGACTTCAGAAGGATGCAGAAGGACATCGCAGAGGTTAAGACGACTACACAGCTCATCAAGAGCGAATTTAAGGGTGGTCTGGAACTGGTCAATCAAAGGGTTGGACAGATCGAGGCCAAAATGAAACAATTT
>JGI24146J20443_1001093_pt1 | contig 17503 bp, 12 predicted proteins | sample BarGraIncub1131A_FD_20443 | JGI IMG/M metagenome (IMG submission 20443) | reverse complement strand
GCCCTTTTACCATGCACACCGGCAGGATCCCGACGGTTGATTTCCTTGACCACCTTCATCAGGCGGCTGGTGAAAAACTTGTCGGTCTGCTCAGGCAGCAGATTCTGTAGACCGAGACGGATCGCCTTGACGGCAGCGCCACATCCTGAAAACTCGTTCATATTCTCACGGGTTCTTGCAAAGGCAGGGTTGTTCATGATCAGGTCGCGGTTAGCTCCACCTTTTTCCCCGGCATAAGTATTGGGGTCGTGGAGGTTCATGTAATTGCGGATACTCTTAAAGCTTCCGCGGTACTTAATAGCACCAGTTTGAATAGCCATTTTTTTAGCTTTTTGGAGTCACCGGTCTGCGTTCTTTTTGTCAAAAGGTTTAATCAGACCGTTAATGTAACTCAGGTTCATAACTCAGTTAATTGTGTTGATCAACAAACCAAAATTACGCTAAAGCCTACCCCCAAGTCAAGGATTATGGGGGTGACAAGTGATGACAAACGATGACAAGTGATGACATTTTTAGGGGGGATATCTAATAATGGAATAAATGGATGAAAATATTGATTAATGGATATCCCCATTTCTGAATTTATGATGTCTAACCCTATTAAGCTTCTTTCGCCTAAAATATAACCTCTACATGTTATTGGTGTAAAATATTAATTATTCCAGGACGATACACAATTTCGAAAAATTAACTCAATATTATTTTATTAACTTTACAATCTATAATGGAGTATTAAAATTTGAATTTAAAAAAGGTTTGAACAGACTTTTAAAAATATAGACGACATCCTGCACAAGGATGCCGGTTGTGGAAGTGAATTGGATTATGTGGAACAGACCTCCTGGGTGCTGTTCTTAAAATATCTGGATGATTTAGAGAAAGATAAAAAGACTGCTGCCGAGCTTTCAGGCAAGTCCTACACAAATATTATTGCACCAGAATATCAATGGACCGTATGGGCGATGCCTAAAAACGGAGATGGCCGTCTGGATTACCAGAATGCTTTGGCCGGCGAAGACCTCAAGGACTTTGTGGATCATAAACTGTTTCCTTACCTGAAAAAGTTCAAGACCTCAGCCGAAAGTGCCGATACGATTGAATATAAAATAGGCGAGATCTTCAGCGAGCTGAAGAACAAGATGCAAAGTGGCTACAACATGAAGTTTAATGGGATTGACCCAATTAAGCTGATGGCCACATCAAAGGCAAAATAAATTTGATTTGATCCAAATCCCCAATTTTTTATCTTTATACTATTCTAATTAAAACAGATTTCTTAACCCTTATTTCTTATAAAAAACAAATAAAATAGATAGATTTACGAATCAAATTTATTAATAAAAACAGTAATGGATAAAACAACATTTGCTTTAGAATCATTTAAGAATATTCAGGATTTAATAAAATTTGTAGATCAAAAATCTGCTGCTGTGATGGTCTTTACTGGACTAATATTTACTGGTTATTTACAATTCCTTACAAAGCTCAGATTAGAAAATTGCAGCAACATTACAATTTCAGGGATACTGGTATTCTTGACGAGTTCAATGACTTTTTTTAGCTTAATCTTTGTAATTTATAATACTTTATTTAATGTTTTAAAAGCAAGGATTGCAATGTATTATAACGGTGAAGATTTATCTCTTCTTTATTATGAGCATATATATATAGCAGGAAAAGAAAAAATACTTCAACAATATAATTCTCTCGAAGAGGGGAATATACTGATAAATATTATAGAGCAACAATTTGAAGTTTCAAGTATATTACATCAAAAGGCTATCGCATTACGTAAGTCGTTAAAATGGTTATTTATTTCAATTATATCATTATTGATTTTTATTCTCATTTTAAATCTAAACTAAAATGGCACTAAAAGAAGACATTATTAAAAAGGTCGAGACAATTCTTGATGAGAATTTTGTAGTTTCAGACATCTCCTATGTTCCTAGAATTGATGACTCAAGACTTACATTTGGTAATACTGGTTTAAAGTTTGAAGCAACAGTGTTATATATTGATATGCGTGGTTCAACTGATATCTTAATTAAACATAACAAACCTACTGTTGCTAAAATTCATATGGCATACTTTCACACTATTGTTAAAATAGCATCCCAATTTAATGGTAATGTCAGGAGTTTTAATGGTGATAGTGCATTAATTTTCTTTCAAGGAACTTCCAAGGCTTCACTTTCAAAGGCTGTCCAGGCTGCAATGAAATTGAATTTCATGCTTTCAAATTCAGAAAGTGGAATAAATAGTTTATTAAAAAAATACAGTGAAATTGATTTTGGAATTGGAATTGATGATGGCCATATTTTGTGTACAAAAATTGGTGTTGGTGGAGAGCACAATAGAGATTTGTTTTGGGTTGGAGAAGCAGTCAATAAATCAACAATATTAAGTGATAAGGCTAAATTACCAAACGCTATATATATATCAGCTTGGGTTTATTCTAATTTGTCAGATGAGTTACTTTACCTGGACGAAAATGCAAATCAAAAAATTAATATGTGGAATAGATCAACGATTCATTTTAATGGAAAAGAAGAGACGTGCTATTATACCTATTACTTTTGGAGATTATAATTGTTTTCCGGCTTCATCTTTTATTGCTGCGTTATTTTCGAATGTAATACCAATCAAATCCCTATTTAAAAATTCGCCCTGTTTCCTTTATTGTCCTGCCACAAAGCATCAAAGATAAATTCCTTGTACCTTCTTTGGAAATCCAGGTCCTGCGAGAACCGCTTAAAGATCTCGGTTTGCGTAAACAGATATTGTTGCATCAGTTCCTCAACTTTCTTATCCGACGATATCCTGGCATTCTGCTTGTCCGGCGACGTATTGATGGCATCCATAATGCGCTGATCTGCCCTCATATCAGCCGGAATTTGCTGTGTGAGGATATCATTAACTTTATCCTTGTCTGTCCAGTTAATATCCCCAAATCGCTGATTGAAGGCATTAATAATATGCTCCAGCGTGTCGAATTCTGCTTCAGCCTTGCCACCTCCAACTCCAACAGGAATAGGTGCAACAAAGCCCGGATCTTCAACCAGACTGATTTTTTCAGTACCATGTTTCGACGGTCTGTAGCTTTCCATGTCTATCGTTTCAATGATCCCCGCAGCCAGATCTTCGCCTTCATCAATAAAGAGTTTAGGCAACAGGTATTTCAGATACCACCACAACTGCTCCCAATACATATTATTAAAATCAAGCAGTTTCCCCAGATAGCTGTATGTCCTCAAAAATGACTTGACCTTTATCTTGAAGTCGATTCTTTTATCTAAATCCAAATCATATTTAAAGATATGAGCTGCTGTATCAATTATCGGATCCAATATATTCCGCTCTTTATTCCCCGCATATAAAAAGAAGAAATCTGTCACCACATCCTGATCAAACACCTCAAATTTCTCGAGTGCATCTACCAAATCATTAAGTTTATTCGGGTTTGTCTCCTCGCTCAATATTGTAGAAGTATAGTAAGGGTCAAAAGCCAGTTTAATCTCCTCTGCAGTATTGAAGAAGTCCAGTACAAAAGTATCTTTCTTATATGGTTTCAATGCCCTATTCAGCCTCGACAGAGTCTGAACAGCCTGCACATCTCTCAGCTTTTTATCCACATACATCGTGTGCAGATAGGGTTGGTCAAAACCCGTCTGATACTTATCAGCCACAATCAAAAACCGATACTCACTCTTCTTGAAGTTCTTTGGGATATCATTTTTATAACTCTCAAAATGATTCATGGAAGTTTCATCATATTCAATTCCATTGTAAAGCTTCTTACCCGAAAATGCAACAATGGCTTTATAAGGCGACCTTATCTCTTTCAGATAAGCATCGAAAGCGTGTTTATATTTTATCGCGCTCAGAATGCTTTTAGTGACAACCATTGCCTTTGCCTCCCCATTGATCAGGAATCTCACTTCACGGTGAAAATGATCAATCATGATCTTTGCCTTTTCAGCAATCGCAAACGCATGTCCTTCCACGTAAGCTCTTAATTTCTTTTGAGCCTGCCTGGTTTCGAACTCCGGATTATCCTCAACCGATTTAATGAGTTTATAATACGAATTATAGGTCGTGTAATTCTGCACCACATCCAGGATAAATTCTTCCTCTATAGCTTGCTTCATCGGATAGAGATGGTAAGCATCAAAAGCCGTTTTCTCCTCACCATTTTCCATGTATTTCCGCGGAACACCAAATGTCTCCAGGGTTTTGTTCTTGGGTGTGGCCGTGAAAGCAAAGTAAGAGCCGTTTTTGATCATTCTTCGACTCTCGATCAGCTCATTGATTTTATCTTCCAGTGTCTGTTCCTCTTCGTCCTCCTCATCATCGTGCTTGTCGGCCAACACAGCATTCATCTTTGCCGAGGTCTCACCGCTTTGGCTGCTGTGTGCCTCATCGATAATGATCCCAAACTTCAGTGAACCCATATCCTGGATCTCATCCAACAGGAAAGGAAAAGTCTGAACGGTACAGATGATCACCTTTTTCTTGTTGGCAATGGCTTCTCTCAGTTGGTTCGATTTGCTGCCCCCTTCTCCGGTGATAGCCATTACAATCCCTTTTTTTGATTTGGGAGCAAACTGCGTAATCTCATCCCTGAGCTGTTTATCCAAAACCGTTCTGTCAGTCACAACGATGATAGAATCGAAGATGTTATTCTCGCCCGATTCATCAAACAATCCATGTAACTGATGTGCCAGCCATGCAATAGATTTTGACTTACCCGACCCTGCCGAATGCTGGATCAGATACCTTTGTCCGATACCGTTTTCTTTGGTATCGGCCAGAATCTGTTTTACTGAAGTCAGTTGATGATAACGCGGAAAAATCATCATCTTTTTCTTCTTGCCGGTATCCTCGTTGACCTCTTCAATGACCCGCGCGTACTTGTCGATGATATTGCTCAACGAAACTTTGCTCAGGATATCTTCCCACAGATAATGGGTTTTCAGTCCGTTGGGATTAATTGGGTTCCCTGCTCCGTAAAGACCATTTGGTTTCCCATCGCTCAGCCCTTTATTGAAAGGAATGAAATTAGAATCCTTTTTTTTCAGTTGTGTACACATGTAGATCATTTCCGTGTCGGCAGCAAAGTGAACCATGCACCTTGCAAACGTAAACAGCTTTTCTTTCGGTTCCCTGTCGTTCTGATATTGTCTGATTCCATTGTGAACAGTCTGACCGCTCAAGGGGTTTTTCAATTCGCAGGTAATAACCGGGATCCCGTTCAGAAAAATCACAAGGTCCAGCCTGTTTTCATGATCCGAACTGTATTTCAGTTCCTGTGTTACCGAAAAAAGATTTGACCCATATCGCTCTGCATCCTTAATATTATATTTTGATGAAGGTTTATGATAAAACAGATCTATTGTCCGGTCCAGATGTTTCACCCCGTTGCGCAAAACCTCAACCACACCTTCTTCTTTGATCTTTTCATCCAGTCTGACCAGAAACCCCCGTTCACCTTTCTTCTGAATCATATCAAAGGCATCCTTCTGCGTGGTTTCAATAAAAGCCATCAACTGCTTAGAATTGATACAGAACTCACGATCAAAATCCAGTGGCGATGTTTCTAAATAACTATGTCCGGTTTCCAAATTGGTCAAATACTTGACAATATATTTCTGAAAACCTTTTTCTGAAGTATCTGTAAAATGCATAAGCCTGTTACATTACAAATTTATATATCAACCCAATTATTATTGCAATCGAAAAACTCAACAATGTACCTATGATGATGTATTCTGTCTTTTTATGTGCGGAAGCTTCCTGTAAATCACCAAAACGGAATACCGATTTTGCAGCCAGCAGAAATCCAATAGCGCTAATATTGGCAGTAATGATGAACGTGATGATTAAAAAACGTTCCATTACACCTATCCAATTACCCGCATTTTCTAATCCACTTTGGTTACCATTGTTAGCCATTTCTTTACTCCACTTTTGTGTTACTTTATCAATCAATACTGATGCAGGCTTAGTGATTAAAAGGTAAGTTAAAACCAACCACCATAATTTCTGATTATTCATCCATACATCTACTGATCGGCAAAACAATTCCCACTGTTGCGAAAAAATTAACCATACAGTCACGATGACCAGAATATGCGATAATTGATCTCCTATAAAGACCCATTTATCCGAATTTGGAATTCTACTCTTGATGGCATCAATAATCAAATGCCCCATAGTGACCCAGAGTATAACCGGCCATAAACCTAAATCCCATACCAATACCGTTAAAGTAATTGCGTGAATGGCAATGTGAAGCCAGAAAAAGCGTGATCTGATACCAATTACATCTTTTTCTAATGCCCAATCTTTCCTTTGAAAAATAAAATCTGAAAGGAAATGAGCGATCAATATTCTAACCAGCAGTTCATAATTTAAAGTATCCATGCTATCTGGTTTTAGAAATTAAATTCTGATACCTTTCCAGAAAAGCCTGAATACCTGGTGCGTTTCCATAGGTCATTATTCTCTTATGGACACTGGGTTGTTTTATGTTTAATATATTTGCTAACTCCAGCTGATTTTTATCAATCAGCAAATAATAATACATTGCCTCAGCAGTTGAAGATGTCCATCTACTGATAATAGCATCAACCAGTTTACATTCTACCGTCAATTCGCTATTGATATCGTTCCAGGGAGTCACAATTGCAATACGTTCATTATCCGGTTTCAAAGCATCAAGGGCGCGACCTGATTTCTCAAAGGCTTCTCCATGTGATTCCTGTATAGGATCGTTCTGATAACTCACGCCTCCAATTCCGATAGCTATTCTTGCATCGGTGTAAGCATTCAGAATAGGTTTTTTTATGATGAGCTTATCTGTTATACTTCTTGAAGGAGCGTAACTACGCAAATGGGCCCGGATGATAAATGAGACCAGCAATGCCAACTCCGGCTTAGGGATGAGCCCCTGAAAACTATCTCCTCTAAAGATTTCAAAAGAGCCTTCCCCATTCAAAAGCTTTGTGTTGATCTCTTTAAATGTCTCTTTTAAAGAATTGAGTAAGGGGACTATATCCGCATCCTGTATCCTGCCTGACTTAACGATATCCCCGGTTATTACAGCCTTTATGTCCATTGATTCATTTTGTTTTTTTATGATTTCCATCAAAATCAATTCCAGTATTGCTTAATTATAGCCTCGGGAGGCTATAAAATGTATTTATAGCCTCCCGAGGCTATATTGTTTGTTTATAGCCTCCGGGGGCTATATAGGTTGATTATAACCTCTACAGGCTATAAAGTGCCATTATAACCCCCGGAGGTTATAATAGTGCAAGATATAACTTTTTTTTCTGGCTTTTTGATACAACGGATATTTATTTTAATTGTCTTCTAAATTAACTGAATAAGCGTCAACCGTTTCATGATCCAAATGTACTTCACTACCCGGATTAGTCAATGAAAAAGCAGCCGGAACTTCTCTTTTACCGGTAACCAGATCAGTAATCAGGGCTTCGCGATATTCTTTGATAGCGGTGATTTCTTTTTGGGCTTTGGTAATAATGCAATTTCTTTTGGCAAGTTCTTTCTCTAAATATTTCGCAATTCTAACTTGTTCTTCGATTGGTGGAATTAATACAGGAAGACCTTTTAAAAGTTCCTGACTCAAGGACGCCCTCGTTACTAAATTCATTTCTTTTACAAAATAAGCTCTATGAATTATAGCTCTAAAGAAAAACTTAGAATATTCTTTAATGAGAATGTTTTTCTTGGGTCTAAACCGTATTAAAAACCCAGCAAATACTGCATTCGGTTTACTCTCTAAACAAGTTGAAGCAAAACCAATTTCTTCAATAGTTTCAGATGTTCTTGTAAAAAATACATCGCCTTCATTTACTGAAAAAGCTATTTGATCTGAACTTGATGAACTAACCAATCCTTCTATTATCTCTGGAATAGTCATGTTTTTATACACATCACTATAGCTTACAAAGGGAGATCCGTAACCAAATTTTTCCCCGCTAATATTGATTCCATTCTGACAAACACCTAAAAATCTTAATTTTAGTAATTGCCAATGTTCTGGATATGCGCCAATCCATTCAATACCACTGTCTTTCATTGGTTTGAATGAGTCAATACCTTTAGTAATTACTTGGTTAATAATAACTTCTTTCTCCTTCTCAAATAAGGAAATCAACCTTTCCTTATTTCGGATAAACTTTTCAATTTTGTTAATCTTATTGTCTAAATAAACTACAATGCTGTTTTGAATCTCCAAGGGAGGCACAATGCTATACATCCGTTTGAAATCAACATACCGCAAAGGCATTTGTCCATCGGCAATGCCATATGCATAACGTTCCACATAATTCTTATAAAAATCGGTGCGGAACATGTAATAGTAAAATCGGGCATTGAGCTTTATGTTTTTTCTGAATTTCAGAACAGTACAGGCTGGACTGACAATTCCTTTATAATTACTATAACCCGAAGCGCCCTGACGGAAACGCATACTATAAACCAAATCGTCAGGATAAACCAACAGATATTTTGATTTATCCAGGGTTGAAGAATCCTTTTTATCTAATTCGCTTTGTTTTATGATCCCTCTACCAATCGTAACAGAAAGAAGTTCTTCATTTTCATATCCCCGTTCAATGCGTTCCCTGAAAATAGCGATATTAGGCAATAGCTGCCAGCCCTCAGGCAATGCATCAACGTAATCATAATCGACCGGATAGTATTTTTTATATGGTTGTAGTATTCCCATTAGTCGTTTACGATTTCGTTAAGTATTCCTTCAGTCTCTTTTTCCAGTTCAAATATTTCAGCAGTAATCTCTTCAATACTCCGTGGCGGCACATAGTTATAAAAATACCGGGTAAATGAAATCTCATATCCCTTTACGGTCTTGCTTTCATCAATCCAGGCATCCGGAACATGCTGCAACACCTCACGCTGAAAATATTCCTGTATATCCTGATCCAAAGGAACATTTTCTGTATCTCTTAAATCACTGTCGACCTCATACACGATGGTTCCGTTTTTCTCAATCTTCTTCACCACCCTTTCGGCATCTTCATTCTTCCAGCTTATTGCATCCAATATTTTATTTAAACCCTTGACTTCTTTTTCCAGTTTCAAAGCCTTAACGACCTTGTTAATCATTGGCACAAATTTATTGTAATCATCAAACTGACCGTCACCAATTTTCTCTGCCAGTTTTGTAGCAAACATCATCGTCTCCAGTTGATCGTTCCAATCTTTCGTGCTCACCAGTTTCTTCTTTGCAGCAGGAGCCAGTTTGATTTCATGCTTGCTCAGATGCGCTTCAATTTTATCTTTGTACTTTTCAACGTCACTATACACGGCATCGCCAAAATGGGTATAGGCCCATTCCATTTCATCCCGGATGCTCTTGTCGTAACGCAGACTTTCGATGGCCTCTTTCGTAAACCGGGAAGACAATCGCAAAGGCCGTTCTACCGTAATCTTATTGTAACCGAAAAATTCATTCGGATAGATCTTCGAGATATCGGTCTTCCTGAAGTCCATGTACAATTGAGTAATGGCATCAATGTGCGCAGGCTTCATCTCGCAGTTCTTCTGCCCCATGTTCTTGCGCAGCTTTTCATACAACTCCATCGCGTTGATCAGTTGTACCTTGCCTTTTCGTTTCGCCTCTTTCTTGTTCGACACGATCCAGATATAGGTAGGAATACCCGTGTTGTAAAAAATGTTCTTGGGAAGAGCGATGATGCACTCCAGCCAGTCGTTTTCGATGATGTGCTTCCTGATCTCGCTTTCACCCCCTCCTGCATCACCGGTAAAGAGCGCCGAACCATTGTGAACGGTGGCAATCCTGCTGCCTTGTTCGGTGTTGTGCTTCATCTTGCTCACCATATTGAGCAAAAACAACAACTGACCATCCGAAATCGAAGGCAAACCCACACGGAACCGGTTATCCTTGATCCGCTGACTGCCTTTCTTACCTCTGTCCTCTACAATGTCGCCCTCATCAATCTTCCAGGTCTTCCCATAAGGAGGATTAGAAAGCATGAAGTCGAAATGTAACTGGGGAAATCCATCTTTAGAAAGCGTGGACCCGTAAGCGATGTTATCTGTTTGCTCCCCTTTGATCAACATGTCGCTGGTACAAATGGCATATGTCTCCGGATTGACCTCCTGACCGTAAAGCATGAAGTTTGCATTATTGTTGGTGAGTTTTAATGCATAATTCTCAGCCTCAGTCAACATCCCCCCACTGCCACAGGCAGGATCATAGATCAGATAAGTCCCGTTCTTTATTTTGTCTTTTACCGGAGTAAACAGGATATGCGTCATCAGTTTAATGATTTCACGCGGGGTAAAATGTTCCCCAGCCTCTTCGTTGTTCTCCTCGTTGAACTTCCTGACCAGCTCTTCAAACACGTAACCCATCCCCAGGTTGGTCAGTGGAGGCAAAACCTCGCCCTTGCTGTTCAGCGCCTCATTAGGGCTTAGATTCAATTCCTTATTGCACAGTTTCTCAATCAATAAATAGGTCAATCCTGCTTCTTTGATCGTTTCCAACTGATTCCGCAGCTTAAACTTACTGATGATATTCTGTACATTGTCACTATAACCATCAAGATAAGCCTCAAGATTAGAGTCAATATTGTCGGCATCACGCAACAATGTTTCAAAAGTAAACTGTGAAATATTCCAAAACGGATATCCCGATTGGCTTTCCAAAGCCTTTTTATTGTCAATAATATGGGTAATCAGAAAATCATTGGCTTCCAATACCTTTTCCTTCGTAGGAACAAGCAGTGCATCTAATCGTCTTAAAACTGTAAATGGTAAAATAATATCTCGGTATTTTCCCCTTACGAAAACATCTCTCAATACATCATCCGCGATACTCCAGATGAAACTAACTATTTGATTATGTATTTTTTGATTCATTAAATTGAATGCTAAATTTTAGTTTTTTTCTTTATGTAAATATCGGAATTAAATCAAGACAGGCATAAATAAATGGCGAATTGCTAACCCCATTTATTTCATGTACTAATTCTGGCATTAAATATTAGCGAACTAAAATTTCACATGAGGTGTAATAGTATTCTTCTGAAAGATCATTATAGCTTATATTAGAGCTATCCCATACATCTATTTTCTCATCATATCCCCAATAGTTTTTCCGAGTAGTATACTTTAAATTCTCATTTAAGAGTAATGGGGTCAGGCCCCATTATCATATAATGTTAAGAATATTAACGAATTGAAATATAATGGGGCCTGACCCCATTAACCAAGTATATTAACGAATTGAATCATATTGGGGCCTGACCCCATTAACTTTAACTTCCAACCTGTAATTGGATTTCAGGTGCTTTCGGTCCATTCAATCTTTGTGCTTCCCATCGTTAAATGCTTTTTGTGAGCTTTTTCAATTGCTTACTATTCACCAGTGATGTCATTTGTGTGATTGCAATTTTATTCAGTTGGATCAATCGTTCGGATTTCGACAAACCTTGTCTTATCAATACAGCATTTATACTTTCCATATTTGAGAGTACTACCAATTGTACGATATTGGCATAATCGCGAATATTGCCTTCTTTATCCGGGTTAGTAGTTCTCCATTCCAGAGCTGTCATTCCAAATAAAGCAACATTCAGTAAATCTGATTCATTGGCATACACAAAACTGATTTGATGCTTTGTGAGCTCTGAAGGGATGAGATTTTCTTTAATGGCATCGGTATGTATATGATAGTTTACTTTGGCAAGTGTTCGTTGCAAATTCCACTCTAATTTCAAACGGTCGTTTTCATCTTCTTTTAGTCGTTGGAATTCTTTGATTAGATAATACTTGAATTCAGGAGAAATCCAAGATCCGAATTCGAAGGCAATATCTTTGTGTGCAAAAGTGCCTCCTCCATATCTTCCTGGTTTTGAAATTAATCCAATAGCATTTGTTTTCTCAATCCAGATTTTTGCAGATAAGACAAAACCATTACTTCCACTTTCATTTTTAATGTAACTGAATTCAGTTACATTAAAATGCGGATTATTCATTTTTTCCCATAAACCCATAAATTCCACAGTGTAACGAGTGCTGAGCCAATGAGCTATAACAATTCCTGTTGTTTCTGCATTTTTAAATCTGGGTAATGGGGTCAGGCCCCATTATCATCTAATGTTAAGAATATTAACGAATTGAAATATAATGGGGCCTGACCCCATTAAGTCTGCTGATATTCTTCCAAATATCAAACAAAATCCGGTAACCAAAAACAGCTGGAATAAATACTCTTCACTCGAAGACCTTCAACCGGTTTACAAGCCTTTCATGGAAAGAACCAAAGCTTATGTAGATGAGATAACGCTTGCCGGACAGCAACTTGTCAATGAGCATTAGTGGTTCCTAGCACTATTAGTTCCTCAATAATAACTAAAGAATCTTCAAAATGATAACCAATCTCGACAATTTAATCAAACAATATAAATCGGACCCCGAGTCTGTCTATAATACATGGTTTATAAATAACGTGGAAATATGGGGTCAGGACGCATTACGATGTTTAATGGGTCCTGACCCCCATTACCCATACAACTGTTTATTACCAATAGATTCATCTTATTGCTTCTAATTTCGATCAACCTCTTTTAATACTTCAGTGAGTTTGTAAAACCGATTACTTTTTATCATTTTATCAAATGTATCCATAATATCATCAAGGATGATGGCCTCATCATCACTTTCTTTTATGTTTTTATAAATCGATAATAGAATTTCAAGGTTTTCATCTTGATCAAGAGAAGAGTTACTTTTATCAATGTCTACAATTTGTTTTAGGCAATGGAAACATTCTTCCGGATAATAAGGGGTGCATTTTTTCAAATATTCTCTAACTCCATGATTATCTGTCTTCATCTTGAATTTTATAGATTGAAATATTTTTTCAAATAAGTTGAAGGATTCTTCGTTCAACGAGTGGAAATTGTGTGTGTATTCTGAAATTATCTCAGTTCTGTCATCATCTTTGAATCTGAGTAACATTCTTTTTGATAAAACAGTAAATGATGGATCATAAATACAGTTTATTGACATTTTTATTACCATATTAATGATATCAGGTTTGTCAAAGGAAATTAATTTTTCCAATAACTCTTCGCATTCTGAGCATCCATAACCGATTCCAAGAAAAATCAATGATGTTAGATGTTCCTGAGAAAGAGAAAAGTTTAATACAGAGCGAATATAAGGTACAACAACTTTAGAGTCATTTTTCAAAAAATAATTAATTGTATGTTGAGAAATAATTACTATTTCCGGTAAAGGATCAGTTATATAAATTGAAAATAGTTTCTCAAACAATATTTTATCGTAATATTTGATATTGTTAACTTCATTAAGTACAACTAATTTGTGCTCTTTTGAGAGATTATGATGAAATGTTATAAGAAGTTCATAAATTTTAGTTCTGTAGTCAGTAAGTTCTGCTATTTTTATTAAACAACTTAATGATACTCCAGCTAATGAATTAATGCCTTTGTTTAAATTGGATAAGATGTTTAATTTACTCTTTGTTGTGTCTTCAATCATTGCATATGCAGTATCTGTTTTACTACTTTGAATTAATGTAGTTAAATAATAAATTATTTCATTTACGTATTGGAATTGATCATTTAGAAAATATTTTGAGAATCGAATTAGATCATAAGTTGGTTGAGAATCTTCATTTTGAAAAAATAATGAATGATATAAATCAAAACACTTTTCTATATCATAATTGCCTTCCAATAAACCTTTTAGTCCGGCAATTTTGTATGCCAAACGAATTTCATTATCAGAGAATAATCTTATAACTAATTTGATGTGTTTTTTAGTAGATAACGACACATATTTGCTAAAAGCCTCTGAATGACTCCTTTCATCAAAATAAAGATTATCGTTTTTAATTGAAAAATGATTAATCCCTTTTTTGAAAGAGTTTAACCATTCTTTATGTGAGAATCTATTATATTTTTCTTCTGATACAAGTCCTGTACTTAAATGAGCTGCTGTTACAAGATGTTGTGGTTTGTCATTTGGACATTTATCTGAAGAAAATCGACGATCCAATTCGCCTTTAGTTTTTAAAAGTAAAGGTGACAGAAATTCTTTATGTATACAATAAATTAATTCTCTTTTTTTGTAACCCCAATTAGGAAATAATAGGTTTTTTATTTTACGTTCCTTATCTGGAAGAAAGTCGGTCTTCAAGTTGAAATTTAAAACAAAATTCATGACATAGTTTTTTTCTTCAGAAGTAAAATATTCAAAACTATTTTTCAAAAGTTCACGGAAGTAGTAGTTTTGATCCCCCCATCCCAATAGATATTCAATTAGTCCCTTATTTTGGAACATCTTTAACAATCGATCTGTAAATAGATTTGGTTTAATATCCATAACCCTAAAAGTTAAAACATATATTGACTTAACTTCTATTTTAATAATTGAATCTAATTCCTGATAAACCCATTCATAATCTTTTGAGATCTGTTTGGATAAGATTTCTACAACCCAATCTAATATTATATGATGATCTTTAATATGCAAATTGTCACTGCCAAAGATGTAATCATCATCAAGAAATTCACCAAAATAATTTTGCCGTGATTCTTTTATTCCTTTTAATAATACAGTTTTAAGAGTCGGATATATAAGAAGGGGATGCCTCTCTACTAATATTGGGAGTACTTTTTCAAATAAAATATAATTGTTATGATCAGAGTCTCTATTGTAAGAATAATCTTTCCACTTAGGGATATACGAAATTAAAATATCTAATAACCCACAACATACTAATTCAGGAGCAGTTGGTATTGCAGCTTCCAAAATTCTCAAATAATCTTCAAAACTGTTTTCTTTAACAATATTAATCCAGTTAGTCACTTCCATTATCGTAAAGTCAGTCACAAACCTTAAAGCCCATTTTGCACAAGATAACTGTTCATTTGGAATTGGTATTTTATTTATTTGTTCAAATACTTTTGTTGCTCTATTATTTGCATGTTTGGCAAGGAAAAAATAAATTGAATTACGAGCGTTTTCGTCTATTTCATTTAATTGTTTGATGTCGTTTGCAACAAGATCAATTAAAGAATCAAACCATTTTAAATTTAGTTGTTGCCCTAAAAACACACAGAAAAAGCCAAAGTCAGTTGACTCAAAGGATCTAATCAATTGGATTTCTGAATTTAGAGGCGAATCATTAGAGGCTATTGACTGAAGAATTAACAATTTAATATGGAATCGAATTTTGTCACTTTTTAGAAATGCTTTTATCTCTCTTTTATATTGTATTTCGTTATGTCCTCTCTTGAATGAAAGAACCTGCTTTATTGTAGATCGAACAAATAGTCCTTGGTGTTTATTAAAAATGTCGTCGAATAAACTTTTGTTATGTAATGTATAGTATCTGGAAATAACATAATCGTAGAAACTTTGGTGGAAGAAACTAATTCTTAACCCATCGAAAGAAATAATTCCTTCTTTTTGCAAATAATCCAAAACGGCAGTATCATTAGCCGACGATACCCAACCCGGATTAAGTGTTTCTTCTAATTGCATTCTCTGTCCCACATCATAAATGAATTTTTCATTTTGTACACTATCAGGTCCTTTCAGAATCGTAATTTTCCATAATTCATCATATAAAGCCTCTGGAGTGTGGTAGTTCTTTTTATTACCACCGTTTTTATATATTCGACAAAAAGTATCTAGATGTTGAGGTGTTCTTAAAAGTTCGATAGTTGACTCAGAAATCGATTTTTTAGGATTATTAATATTTAATTGTTTTAGAACTGAGGTCACTTCGTCCAATGATAGCGTTTCAAGTTTGAGTATTCGACCACCATCAAGTTTATTTAAAGTAGGATCTGAATTCAAATCAAATTCACGACATGAAACAATAACCTTAACTTGTGGATACCCACCAGTTGAAAACTCTTTTATTAATTCTAAATATTCTGAAATAGCATCCCTATCATTACTCAATGATTGAGAAAGTGCATCAATTTGATCAATAATCAAAACCGCTCTACCATTATTTTCTGAAATGAATATTTTGAATATTTTGATAAAATCTAAAGCCGTTATTTCTCCTTCAGGAAATGAGATTTTCCTGTCTGCTTTTAAAGCGAAAGTGGGTATGTTTTCCTGATTTAACTTTAATAATAGTTGTTTCATAATAACAGACTTCCCTGATCCGGGTGTACCAATTAGAATGGATAGATTTTTTATTTCACCCTCATTATGATTGGTACTTATCCATTTTAATAAATCATTCACTTCCTTACGTTCTATATATGAATTATTTATTCCCCAAAAGTCTGTCGAAATCAAATTATACGTTGATGCTGTTTTTCGAATAATGTCAAATGATCTTGATTTTATATCTATTATAGATTTTTTCTTATCAGAATATAATTTTTTCCAGGTTTTTATTACATCATTTTTGTTGAAAGAATTTAATGCCTCGAAATCTTTAAAATGATAAACATAGGTATGTTGTAAAGGTTTTCTGTCGCATTCAAGAATAAAATCTTCATTTATATATTTCCAATATGCTGTTTGGTTATCATAGTCAGCGACTAGTAGAATTACGACATCCGTTTTAATTTTATCAGCGTAGCCAAGAAGATAATCAGGAACATCAAACCTGAAAATCTTTTTATACCTGGCAGGGAGTGTCTTAATCTGAACAACAATTTTTCCACATAAAGTACCATTGTCGATTAGATCAATCCAGCCATCTGTATTTGGTGTTTTATCATTCTCTGAAAAGTATGTTTTTACATCTGTGTTTAGAAAGATGTTTTCTACGCACAATAATGACTCTTTTTCAACAATGTCATTCTGTGACCTTGCTTTTCTTGGTTGGAATCTACTCATTTTATAAAATGCTATTTATAAATATACTGTAAAGATCAAATACTTAATTGCAAAAAGCAAGTATTAAGTTTAGAATTTTAGTTTTATAATATCTGCAATCAATTTTATCAATTGAGAAGCTTGTCAAATAAAGATAATTCTATCAGATTTTCACTTAACAATTTAAAAACTTTCTAAACTTCCTGGAACTTGAAAAGATTATCATTTTGTATCATTTGAATTACCAGTTTTATTTATCCTGATAATCAGTATTCTCCACAACCCTCATTTTTGTCCTTTACAAAAGGTATGATGGGCGGTTATATTTGCAGCGGGTCTCGCGATTTTTTAAAAATCCACGAGAACCATGAAAAACCAAAAAAATCTGAGAGTATGGGGTCAGGCCCCATTATCATCTAATGTTAAGAATATTAACGAATTGAAATATAATGGGGCCTGACCCCATTAAGTATGACCCCATTAAGTATGATTTATTATGTCACTTCTTCGTATGCATCCGGCCTGCCACATCTTGTAAGGTATAAAGTTAGACAATAATTTTGTCGAAAAATTATACATACATGGAAACGACGTTTCAGAAGGCAAA
>JGI24146J20443_1001087_pt1 | contig 17611 bp, 17 predicted proteins | sample BarGraIncub1131A_FD_20443 | JGI IMG/M metagenome (IMG submission 20443) | reverse complement strand
TGCGGTGCGGACGGGACTCGAACCCGTGACCCCATGCGTGACAGGCATGTATTCTAACCAACTGAACTACCGCACCAGCTTTTTCAAAAGCGATGCAAAGGTAGATATATTTTGAAAAGGAGCAAATATTTCTGTTAGTAATTTTCTTTTTCCTATAATCAGCTCTATTTTTTATCCTTTTGCAGTGCTATCATTTCGCATTAATCGGGATTTTCGTTACTTTTGCAGTTCAGAATGAATCGCATAAATGAATTCGGATGAATGTTGTTATTATAAAATACAATGCCGGTAATATTTACTCGGTAGATTACGCGCTGAAAAGACTCGGATTGGAAGCTGTGGTAACAGCTGATCCCGAACTGATCCGCAAGGCGGACAAAGTCATTTTTCCCGGACAGGGAGAAGCGGTGACCACCATGAAATATCTTCGTGAGAGGCATTTGGATGAGTTGATCTGTGACTTGAAACAGCCGGTGCTGGGTATTTGTCTGGGACTGCAACTGATGTGCCGCTTCTCGGAAGAGGGCAACACCACATGTCTGGGGATTTTTGATACGGAGGTGAAGAAGTTTGTGCCCCAACGCCATGAGGACAAAGTGCCGCACATGGGTTGGAACACCATTTATGACTGCAACTCTCCCCTATTCAAAGGGATTGAGACTGTAAGCCCATACGTCTATTTTGTACATAGCTATTACGTGCCGCTCAATCCTTATGCAGTGACAAAGACGGATTATATTGTGCCATTCACATCGGCAATCCACAAGGATAACTTCTATGCGACTCAATATCACCCGGAGAAAAGCGGCAAGACCGGTGAACTGATTTTACAGAATTTCTTAGACTTGTAAAGATGATAGAGATAATTCCTGCAATCGATATAATTGATGGTAAGTGTGTACGCCTCTCTCAGGGGGACTACAACCAGAAGACAATCTATAATGAGAGCCCGCTGGAGGTTGCCAAGATGTTTGAGGATCATGGCATTCACAGGCTGCACCTGGTAGATCTGGACGGAGCCAAAGCCAATCATATTGTCAATCACAAGGTGTTGGAACAGATTGCTACCCGAACGGCACTTGCCGTTGATTTCGGTGGTGGTCTGAAAAATGATAGTGATGTTTACATTGCCTTCGAGTGCGGTGCACAGATGATTACAGGAGGAAGCATCGCGGTGAAAAATCCGGATGTGTTTACTTCCTGGATCAAAACCTTTGGCCCTGAAAAAATCATTTTGGGTGCGGATGTGAAAGATAAGATGATTGCGGTAAATGGCTGGCAGGAAGAGACGAAAGTCGAGCTGTTTGACTTTGTCAAAGAATACATGGAAAAGTCCATCTATAAGGTGATCTGCACAGACATCAGCAAAGACGGGATGTTACAGGGACCGGCTATCGGACTTTACAAAGAGATGCTTGAGAGTTTTCCGTCGCTCTTCCTGATTGCCAGTGGCGGCGTAAGTTCGCTGGATGATATCATCGCCCTCGACGAGGCTAAAGTGCCGGCTGTGATCTTTGGAAAAGCGATCTATGAAGGTCGTGTCTCTATGAAAGATTTGAAACGATTTCTCTAAACTCCGGAAACTATGCTTGCAAAAAGAATAATCCCTTGTCTGGATGTAAAAGACGGCATGACTGTTAAAGGTGTCAACTTTATCAATTTCCGCGAAGCTGGTGATGCCGTGGAGCTGGGCAAAGCCTACAGTGATCAGGGGGCCGATGAACTGGTCTACCTGGATATTACCGCTTCGCACGAAGGTCGTAAGACTTTCGTCGATCTGGTCAGACGGGTGGCTTCCAATATCAGTATTCCTTTTACCGTGGGTGGTGGTATCAATGAGTTGCAAGACGTGGACAGACTGCTGAACGCCGGAGCGGATAAGGTTTCCATCAATTCGGCAGCGCTTCGCAACCCNCATCTGATNGAAGAGATCTCAACGCATTTNGGNAGTCAGGTATGTGTGGTAGCGATTGATGCCAAACAGGAAGATAACGGCACATGGATGTGTTATCTGAATGGAGGACGGATCCCAACCGACAGAGATTTGTTTGGCTGGGCTAAAGAGGCACAGGATCGTGGAGCCGGCGAGATATTATTTACCAGCATGAGTCATGATGGTGTGAAAGAGGGATATGCCAATGAAGCACTGGCAAGACTGGCCGACAATCTCAACATACCGGTGATCGCATCGGGTGGCGCAGGCAAAATGGAGCATTTCAAAGATACGTTTATAGTGGGAAAAGCCGATGCTGCTCTTGCGGCGAGTGTGTTTCACTTTGGTGAGATCATGATTCCGGAGCTAAAGCAGTATCTGAAGGAACAACATATTACAGTACGAATTTAAATAATCATTACGATATGAAACTCAATTATGACAAGATGGGCGGATTGATTCCTGCTATTATTCAGGACGATGTGACTAACAAGGTGTTGATGCTCGGATTCATGAATGAAGAGGCTTACAGCAAAACGGTAGAACTGGGTAAGGTGACTTTCTTTAGCCGCACTAAAAACAGACTGTGGACAAAGGGGGAAGAGAGTGGCAACTTTCTGAACGTGGTCTCTATGAAGGAGGATTGTGATCAGGATACTTTATTGATCAAAGTGAATCCGGTCGGACCTGTATGTCACTTAGGTACTGACACTTGTTGGGGTGAGACGAATGAGATGGATGATATCCTCTTCCTGAAATATCTGCAAGACTTTATCGAACGTCGTTTCAAAGAAATGCCGGAGGGTTCTTACACCACTTCATTGTTTCAAAAAGGGATCAACCGCATGGCTCAGAAAGTGGGCGAAGAGGCGGTGGAATCTGTCATCGAAGCGACCAATGGCACTGAAAAAGGGTTGATATATGAGGCTTCTGATCTTATCTACCACCTTATTGTATTGCTTACTTCCAAAGGTCTTCGTATGGAAGATCTTGCCCGTGAATTGAAAACCCGTCATAAATAATTGGTACCAATGACTGAAGAACTACTTATCCGATATGAGAATGTGGAGATCAGACAGAAGGAGCTGGTCGTCCTGAAAGATGTAAACTTACAAGTGCGCAAAGGAGAATTCATCTATCTGATAGGAAAGGTAGGCTCCGGAAAAAGCAGTTTGTTGAAGACATTCTACTATGAGCTACTCATCAGTGAAGGTGAAGCATCAATTTATGATTATAACCTTAGAAAACTGAAACGCAGAGAGATACCGCTGCTCCGACGGAAAATTGGAATTGTCTTTCAGGATTTTCAGTTGCTGACAGACCGGAGTGTCCAGAAGAATCTGGAGTTTGTGCTGAAGGCTACCGGATGGAAGTCGAGAGATGAAATGGATGATTGTATAAATAAGGTGCTGAGAGAAGTGGGCATGTCCAATAAAGGCTACAAAATGCCTCATGAATTGTCGGGTGGCGAACAGCAACGTATTGTCATTGCCCGGGCTTTGCTCAATGCTCCTGATCTGATACTTGCCGATGAGCCAACAGGTAACCTGGATGTGGAGACCGGGACACAGATTTTGGAACTGCTGAAACGTATCAATGAGCTGGGAACAACTGTCATCATGTCGACTCATAATCTGGATTGGGTAAGCAAGTTTCCTGCGAAAACCTATGTTTGTGACAACAACAGGCTGACTTGTTTGAAGCCGGATATTGAGGTAGAAAAAGTGCAGGAACTGAAGAAAGAACTTGATTCGGATACAGACGCTGCTAGTTAAAGAATTACAAGCGGATTTGTAATTTGCGAATAATATCGTATTTTTGTACCAAGAAAGAGATTAGCAACAATCAGTTATCATTTGAATAATTAATTTGAAGTAAAAAATGAAAGTATTAAAGTTTGGCGGTACCTCTGTGGGCAGTGCTCAACGCATGAAAGAAGTAGCAAAGTTGATCTGTGGTGATGGTCAGAATATCATTGTTCTCTCAGCTATGTCCGGCACTACAAACAGTTTGATTGAGATTTCTGATTATTTGTATAAAAAGAATCCTGACGGAGCGAATGAAATCATTAACCGTCTGGAAAAGAAATACATGGAAGTGATCAAAGAGCTTTACACCAAAGAAGAATATTATCAAAAAGGTCTTGAGGTAGTAAAGTCTCACTTCGATTATATCCGGTCTTTCACGAAAGATTTGTTTACCGTATTTGAGGAAAAAGTAGTCCTGGCTCAGGGCGAACTGATCTCAACTGCATTGGTAAGCAACTATCTGAACGAGCAAGGTGTTAAATCGGTGTTACTGGCCGCGCTTGATTTCATGCGTACAGACAAGAACAGCGAACCGGATCCTGTCTATATAAAAGAGAAGCTGGCTATTCAGCTTGCTAAATATCCGGATGCAGACCTTTTTATCACACAAGGTTTTATCTGTCGCAATGCGTATGGCGAAGTGGACAATCTACAGAGAGGTGGCAGCGACTATACCGCTTCATTGGTGGGTGCGGCTGTCAACGCTTCTGAAATTCAGATCTGGACAGATATCGATGGCATGCATAATAATGATCCACGCTTTGTGGAAAATACAAGTCCGGTACGTCAGCTGCATTTTGAAGAAGCTGCCGAGCTGGCATATTTCGGAGCTAAAATCCTCCATCCTACCTGCATTGTTCCGGCAAAGTTCAATAACATTCCGGTACGTCTGCTCAATACGATGGATCCTTCTGCTCCGGGCACAATGATCTGCAACGAACTTGTACGTGGAAAGATCAAAGCCGTGGCTGCTAAAGACGGCATCACTTCCATCAAGATCAAATCGGGTCGTATGCTGCTGGCACACGGTTTCATGCGCAAAGTATTTGAGATATTCGAAAACTACCAGACACCGATTGACATGGTTACTACGTCGGAAGTAGGTATCTCTCTGACAATAGACAACAAGAAGAATCTGAAGGAAATCCTTGATTCTCTGAAGAAGTTCGGCACAGTGACTATCGATGAAGAGATGTGTATTATCTGTGTAGTAGGTGATTTGGACTGGGAAAACGTTGGTTTCGAAGACAATGCTCTTCATGCAATGAAAGATATCCCTATCCGGATGATCTCTTATGGAGGTAGCAATTATAATATTTCCTTCCTGATCAAAGCAAGTGATAAGAAGAAAGCGTTACAGTCGTTGAGTAATCATCTGTTTAATAAGTAAATAAAGATATGAAAGGATCATTTCCTATACATAAATTAAAAGGGACGGAAACGCCCTTTTATTTTTACAATACCGGTTTGTTGAGAGAAACACTGGAAACAGCGAAAAAAGAAGCCGGCAAGTATGGTTATAATATTCACTATGCGATGAAAGCGAATGCGAACCCCCGGCTGCTTTCTATCATCCGTGAACAGGGGCTGGGTTCTGACTGCGTAAGTGGCGGAGAGGTGCTGGCGGCTCTGAAAGCAGGATTTCCTGCTTCAAAAGTGGTATTTGCCGGTGTAGGTAAAGCGGATTGGGAAATCAATGTCGGACTGGAGAATGACATCTTCTGTTTCAATGTTGAGTCTATTCCTGAACTTGAGGTGATCAATGAACTCGCTGCTGCGAAGAATAAAGTTGCCTCCATCGCAATTCGTGTCAACCCCAATGTGGATGCGCATACACATCATTATATCACAACAGGATTGCAGGAAAACAAATTTGGTATCAACTTGTGCGACCTCGACACGATCATCGACCGTGCTATCGCTCTGCCAAATATCAAACTGGTGGGACTGCATTTTCATATCGGTTCGCAAATAACCGACATGACTACGTTTGCCTCTTTGAGCATGCGTATCAATGAGATTCAGACAAAACTGGGGGAACGCAAGATCCGTCTGGAGCACATTAATGTCGGTGGTGGTCTGGGTATCGATTATGATCATCCGAACCGTCAGCCGATTCCGGACTTCATGAGTTATTTTGAGACTTTCCACAAACATCTCAACTTGTATGAAGGACAGACATTTCACTGCGAACTTGGTCGTTCGCTGGTGGCTCAATGCGGTAGCTTGATTTCCAAGGTTCTCTATATCAAACAAGGTACGGCTAAGCAGTTTGCTATACTGGATGCAGGCATGACAGACTTGATCCGGCCTGCTCTCTATCAGGCTTACCATAAGATCGAGAATCTCTCATCTGAAGAGCCACTCGAAAAGTATGATGTGGTAGGACCTATCTGTGAATCTTCTGACTGTTTTGAAAAAGAGGCAGATCTCAACAAAGCACATCGGGGTGACTATGTTGCACTTCGTTCGGCGGGAGCTTATGGTGAAATCATGGCATCACAATACAATCTGCGCAGACTGCCGGGATCTTTCTTAACCGAAGATTTTATTTAATATACGAATAACTGATGGGATTCCTCTTTGATCAATATCCATTTGAAATAGAAATATGCATGGTAGCCTCGCTAGCTCTGCTGGTTCAGCTCTTTTGCTATCTCTATTACTATGGGGCACTCTGGTTTCAATCGCGGAAAGTAGCGAAAAATAAGATCAGTTATACAGACGAAGAGGTTCCTGTATCAGTAATCGTCTATGCAGAATATCTGGAAGAACTGCAAAATACTCTTCCCGCAATCCTGGATCAGCAATACTCCGGCTTTGAAGTGATTGTGGTCAATGATGGAAATGAAAGTCCGGTCTATGACTATGTATCGATATTACAGAACGATCACCCCAATCTCTACCATACATACATACCTCAGAATGCCAAATATATTAGTCGCAAGAAGCTGGCTCTTACTATTGGCATCAAGGCGGCGCGCAACGAATGGGTCGTGCTGACAAATGCGGGGTGCCTTCCCTCCTCTTCCCTTTGGATCAAAAATATGTCGCGCAACTTCTTGCCACACATAGATCTTGTACTGGGATACAGCAACTTCAAATCCAGACATTCTTTAGTAAGCCGGTTCATTGCATTTGACGGGATGATGGATGCGTTGCAATATCTCGGAAGAGCGATTCATCATTCGGCATATAAAGGCGATGGCCGGAATATGGCTTTCCGAAAGGAACTTTTCTTCCGGCAAGAGGGGTTTAAGGGACACCTTGATCTCATCTCCGGAGAGGACGATCTGTTTGTCAGCAGTATCACCACTTCCAGGAACACCCGGGTAGAATGTTCCTCTGATAGCTTGATATCCGAGACATCTGTCAATCTTGCTCTTTGGGGAAATTTCAAGCAAAAGTATGCCGCNTCTTCCCGCTATTATAAACGTTCTGCGTCTNTTATTGCGATGATACGCAACNGTTCGATGTACCTCTTNTATACCTCCTTTATCNTTCTGATAGCTGCCGGATTTACTTCCGGTTGGGTTTTCTCATTGATTGGTTCTCTCCTGTTTCTTACNCGTTACATTATCCAGCAACTTGTCGTTGAAAAGAGTAACCATCTGNTACAGGAACGTTCTTGCTATTTCACCATTATATTCTTTGAACTTCTTACCCCCCTCTTCTCCATCTATTTTCGCCTTCGCCGCTCCAGCTACGACTTTACATGGAAGATCTAAGCCGCTTCTCAGTGCATTATTCTTGTTAAATATCTCCAATTAAATAGTTACTTTGGTATATATCATTATATTTATGGCAGTTTTTAAACGATGCCATGATGGCTGGTTTCTCTCATCCAAAAGATTTGAGAAAAGAGTTCCTGATAATCAATACAATTACTACCATGGAACAGAAGTTTGAAGTTCGAAATGCTACCGAAAAAGAAGTTGATCAGATACTTGTAGAATGGTCTGCGCAGGAGGGATGGAATCCCGGATTGCACGATGGACCCTGCTATTATGCCGCTGATCCGACCGGCTTTTTCATCGGATATCTGGGAGAAGAACCTATCGCATGTGTTTCTGCTGTAGCCTATGACAAGTCTTTTGGCTTTATGGGCTTTTATATTGTAAAGCCGGAATACAGGGGACATGAATATGGTCTGCAGATTGGAAAGATCGGATTTGATTACTTAGGTCGCCGGACTATCGGCTTGGACGGTGTTGTTGCACAACAGGCAAATTACATGAAATCAGGTTTCAAGATTGCCTGGAACAATTATCGGATGAAGGGAAAAGCAGTCACCTCCCCGGAAGAATTTCCGGAAATCGTTCCCTTATCTGACGAGTTGATGGAAGAAGTGGAAATACTGGACGCTTCGTGTTTCTCCATCACCAGACCTCTCTTCTTTCGTCGTTGGGTAAAACAACCCGATCATACCGTTTTTGTTAGTATCCGAAAAGGCAGAGTCAGTGGGTATGGCGTGATACGCAAATGCAGGGATGGTTACAAGATTGGTCCGTTGATAGCTGATGATCAGGAACAAGCTGAAGCTTTTTATCTTCGTCTTTGTTCTACTGTGGAGGAAGGTGCTACGGTCTATCTGGATATTCCTGAGTTGAATAAGTCAGCTATTCATTTGGCGTCAAAATTAAAAATGGAAAAAGTATTTGAAACAGCCCGCATGTATATCGGGCATGTACCGCTGATAAAGATGAGTAAGATATTCGGATTGACAAGCTTTGAGATTGGATAATTCCCTTTGATGCGTCGATCCCACGGGAGTTTTATTACTAATGTTCCTTATCTCCTAAATAGTATGAAAAAAACAATGATTGGATTGATTGGAGGTTTTCTGTGTTGCTTGCATTGTCTGGCACAGGACCTACCTCAACTGACATTTACCCCCCAATGGCTGCCTCAAGCCCAGTTTGCCGGATATTATGTGGCCCAGAAGAAAGGTTTTTACAAAGCAGAAGGGTTGAATGTAAAGATTGTACATCCTTCCCCATCTGTCAATTCTGTGGAAAATCTTAAAAATGAGCAATCGGATATTACGACTCTGATGCTTACTTCTGCTTTTTCTTTCCGCGATGCAGGAGTAGATCTGGTCAACATCGGACAAATATCTCAAAACTCAGCACTATTGTTTGTTTCCAGGAAAGAAAAAGGCATNTCTGAACTCTCAAATCTCAANGGAAAGAAAATAGGGATCTGGCGAACAGGGTTTGACGAAGTTGCCAAAGAGATTATCAAATCCAATAATTATAAGGTGCAATGGGTGCCGGTACTGAATACCGTCAATCTTTTCTTATGNGGATATCTGGACGCCATGACAGTGATGTGGTATAATGAATACGACCAGATTATTCAATCCGGTGTCAACGAAGATGAACTAAACCGCATCTTCTTTTCCGATTGCGGGTTTAATATNCCNGAAGACGGACTNTATTGCTTGAATAAGACTCTTATTCAGCGCAAGGGAGATTTGGAAAANTTTGTCAGGGCAACCTTAAAAGGATGGGATTATGCGAAAGATAATAAAGAGGAAACTCTGGGCATTGTCTTAGAAGAAATGAAAAAGAACCATGTGCCGACCAATAAGGCACACCAGGCCTGGATGTTGGATAAGATGCTTCTAATGATAGATCCGGGTACGAAAAACGTGAAAAAAGGAGAACTTGCGGAGAGTGATTTCACCAAGGCTCAAAACATGCTCTTTGAAGCTGGAAATATAAAGGTCAGAACTGAGTTCAAAGAGTTTTACAAACCAGTCATGAAATAAACAAATAACAAGATTATGAATATTCAATTCAACATAAACAAATCCCTGTCTCTGCGGATTGTTGTCTACGTCTTATCTTTCTGTATGCTTCTGTTTCTTCTTGTATTATTAGTCTTCTACTTCTTTTCCAGAAAACAAATAGAGGAAATGACGCTTAAGAATGCAGAGATTATTACAAACAAGACNGTAATGGATGTCGAACGAACGCTTCTGCCAATTNCTCATGTTGCACAAAACTATAAATGGATCCTTGAGAATAAGGAGCAGAATAGTGAGGAACTGTATGAGATGACAAGGAGAGTGGTAGAAAATAATCCGGATGTGATGGGTTCTGCCATTGCTTTCGAGCCTAACTTCTTCGAAAAAGAAGGTCTATATTTCTCGCCTTATTCTTATCGTGAAAACGGTTCAATCAAGTCGATGCAATTAGGAAACACCTCGTATGACTACTTTTTTATGGATTGGTATCAGATCCCGGTAGCTACCGGACAGAGCGGCTGGTGCGAACCATATCACGACACCGGTGGAGGAAATGCGCTGATGACCACCTATTCAGTACCTTTCTATAAGACTGTAAACAATGTCAGAAAGATCGCCGGAGTAATTACCTTTGACCTGTCACTGGACCAGTTTACTGACTCGGTCTCTGCTCTGAAGATTCTGGAAACAGGATATGCATCTATATTATCCAGAAATGGAACGTTTATAACACATCCAAAAGAAGAACTGATTATGAATCAGACGATCTTCAGCTATGCCGCCGAAATGAATAATCCGGAATTGCGGGAGATCGGAAGAAAGATACAAAAAGAGAATAGTGGTTTTGTATCCAGCACCTTGAATGGTGTGGAACGAATGCTTTATTTCAAACGGCTACCTTCCAGTAACTGGTCCATCGCAGTAGTTTTCCCTAAGTCGGAAATGTACCTCCCACTCCATAAAATATCTATCATCCTCATTGTGCTTGTTGTCTTTGGTTTGATATTTCTGTCTGTGATTGTGTCAAAAATCATTTCCAGACAAATCATTCCCCTCCGGCATTTTGCAGGTTCAGCGCGTGAAATAGCCAAAGGTAACTTCAATAATCCTCTGCCTGTGATCGAGACAAAAGATGAGTTGAAAGACCTGCATGACTCCTTTGAATATATGCAACGAAAGCTCACTCAATACATTGAAGATCTCAAACAAACAGCTATCGCCAAGGAAAAGATTGAAAGCGAACTAAGAATTGCCCGGGAGATACAGATGGCAATGATCCCAAAGATATTCCCTCCATTCCCCAATCTGATAGAAATAGACCTTTATGCGGTTCTTCATCCGGCAAAGGAAGTGGGTGGCGATTTGTACGACTTCTTCATGCTTGACGACAATCATATTTGCTTTGCCATCGGTGATGTGTCGGGCAAAGGAGTCCCTGCTTCCCTCTTCATGGCAGTCACACGAACGTTACTTCGTTCCGTAGCTCCCGATCTAAAGACCGCCGGTACTATTGTCAACTCGCTAAACAAGTCCCTGTCCACTAACAACGAGTCCAATATGTTTGTAACATTCTTCCTGGGCATCATCGAACTGGACAGTGGCATCATGACCTATACAAATGCCGGACATAACCCTCCGGTATTGATTCACCCGAATGGAGATATCAAGGTATTTGATACAACCAAAGATATACCTGTAGGCATATTTGAAACCTTCAGCTATGAAGAGAAGGTCATTCAGCTTTCAGATAATGACAAACTGTTCTTCTATACGGACGGAGTCACCGAAGCCGAAAATAAAGAAGAAGAATTTTATTCCGAGAAGAGACTTCTTAAATGCCTTTCTGCCAATTACAAACTCACTCCGAAGGAATAATCAACAAAGTATCCGACGATGTGGCACTGCACGTAAATAGTAACGAGCAATCGGATGATATTACTGTGTTATCAATCGTGTACTATGGAAGCAAAAGGTAAAATACAATTCGTACTGGCAAATAAGGCCGATGAACTTTCTCTCTTATCAGCGAAGGTGGAGACACTCGCCGAACTGTGGGATTTTCCGGACTCGTTGACAATGAATCTGAATCTTGTGTTGGAAGAGGCAATCTCCAACATCATTTTTTATGCGTTCAATGACGACAGTGAGCAAAAGATATATCTCACACTGGAATACGAAGAAGCGACTCTTTCAATCCGGATTACTGATACCGGAAAGGCATTTGACCCAACCGGACAGATACCACCCGATATTACGCTTTCTGCGGAAGAACGTCCTATTGGCGGACTTGGCATCTTTCTGATAAACAAGCTAATGGATTCTGTAGTCTATAGCAGAAACGATAATATGAATGTACTAACTCTTAAAAAAAGCATGAAATGAATATAACATTTGAAACGAAGTCTGACTTCACCGTCGTATCTATTTCAGGGAGAATAGATGCGACGAATTCCAATGACTTTGAGTCAGAACTGATCCGGATCTTTGAAGATGACCGATTTAATTTACTCATCAATTGTGCCGGATTACACTATATCAGCAGTTCTGGTTTGCGCATCTTCCTCATGGCTCAGAAACGAGTGATAGCAGTGCAGGGACATCTTGCCATCTGCTGCATGCAAACGATGATCAGAGAGATCTTTGATATATCCGGATTTTCCACCATTTTCAAGATATACGGGACAGAAGAAGAGGCTCTGCAGCAAACAAAGTAACAGTTAGAATAACCTTATAGAATCAAAGACAATACACATGAAAATACGGAAATTTATTAATGGACTCCTTGCGCTTGGCCTTACCGCCGGACTATTATTACTATCAGACCTTGAAAACCGTGTCGGTTCGCAGGATGGAAAAGAGAACCGGAAAGAAGATGGCGGACTGTATGCGGTAAAGGGACGCAACTACAAGATAGGAATGACTTACTTCGCTCCGGATGCCATAATGGAAGCTGGATGGGCCGGATTATGGGCCGGGCTGAAAGAACTGGGATTTGTAGAAGACAGCAACATGACTGTCATCCGGTCGCATGCAAACGGAGAAATGGCTAACTTGCAGCCTATCCATCTGAATATGGATAATGAAGATGTAGATCTTATTCTGATTAATACAACTCCGGCAATCACTGCAGCTGTAGCAACGGTAAAGAAACATCCGATGGTATTCACCATGACGTACACTCCGCTGGAAGCAGGAGCCGGGAAAAGTTATACGGATCATCTTCCAAATATTACCGGAGTGGGCTCCTTCCCTCCTGTTGAGGGAACATTTGATTTCATCCGTGACGTTTTTCCAAACGTAAAGCGTATCGGTACTTTGTACAATTCTTCGGAAATTAATTCAGTGAAGGTGGTTGAGAAAGCCCGTGAATATTTAAAGGATAAAGGAATTACTCTGATTGAAAGCACCGTGGTAAACACCTCTGAAGTATATCAGGCGGCTTATGCGCTATGCCTCAAGAACATCGATGTGTTGTGGGTCACCGGCGATAACACCGCATTGCAGTCCATGCCCGGTATTGTAAAAGTGTGCAAAGATAATAAGATACCTCTTATCCTCAATGATGTGGATTATGTAAAGCAGGGAGCTCTTGCAGCTGTGGGTATCGGATGGTATGCGACAGGAAAACATACCGCTTCTTTTGTAGCACGGGTGCTCAATGGCGAGAGTCCGGCAAACATTGATATCGAAAACTATGTGGAAGAGGAAATTACCCTAAATCAGGAAGTTGCGAAAACACTTGGTATCACGTTTCCTGATAAATATATCCATCTAAAGAAGAAAGTGAAAAGGGAGAATCCCTTGAAACTTTGTATGATTCACTATGTGGACAGTCCTAATTCTGAGAATGTAGAAAAAGGGGTCCGTGACGAACTGAAGACTCAGGGGATGATTGAAGGTACTGATTTCACGATGAAGACCTTCAATGCACAAGGAGACAATGCAACACTGAATAGCATCACCGAAGCAGTGACCGGAGAAAAGTGGGACTTGATTTTTGCTTCTTCGACTCCTACCATACAATCCTTAGCAAAGAAGATAAAGAACATCCCTATTGTTTTTCCAATGTGGGCGACCCGGTAAAAGCCGGTCTTGGGACTTCATTTACAGATCATTTACCCAACATGACCGGGGTATCCACGATGAGCGACTTTGATGGATTGGTTAATCTGGTGATTGAATCGGTACCCGGCATCAAGACTATCGGAACTGTTTTCACCCCAAATGAGGTGAACTCAGTCGCATTTAAGGACGAGCTGAACAAAGCAGCAGTGAAGCGCGGACTCAAACTCATAGCCGCGCCTGCCAGTTCGGCGACAGAAGTATCAGACGCATCTCTTTCTCTGATAAGCAACAGAATTGATGCCTTTACACAGATATCAGATAACCTGACGGCTAGCAGCGGTTCGTCCATTTTAAAAGCAGCTTACGATGCAAAAGTACCTTACTTTGGGTTTATCTCTGATCAGATCAAATCCGGAGCAATAGCGGTTCTCGCCCGTGACTATTACATCGCCGGAGTGGATGCCGGCAAACAGGCAATGTTGATATTCAACGGGAAATCGCCAAAGGATATTCCGTATCAATATGTATCCAAGACTTCTTATCTCGTAAATACAGACGCCATGAAATACTTTGGCGTGAAGGTACCTCAGAAATATATTGATCAATCTAAATAATACACTTCATACATGAATAACCTTGAATTTATCATAGAGTACAACGACGATGAAACTGTCTTGAAATGCTCCGGCAGACTGGATGCCAACCGGGCAGGATATCTGAACGAGTATATCGACAAACTGGTGCGGGAAGGTCGCTATCAGATTGCCCTCGATATGATGGGCATCGAATATCTTAGCTCTGCCGGAATCCGGTCTTTGATCACACAGAGCAAGAATCTGCAAGCCGTGAACGGTTGTTTTTATATCTCAGCCATGTCTGACAATGTTCATGAGGTGTTGAAACTCGTGGGAATGGCAGAGATGCTAAGTGAACGAGGCAAGATGATCACTACCAAAAAGAAACCGGAGAATTCCCGGAGTGGTTTTGAAGCACATGGATATTCATTTTACGATGCTCCTCTCAACGAAGAGGCAAGCATGGAGGTAACGCTCTACGGCAAACCGGAGAAGGTCATGCATTCTGATTTCAAGGCGGAAGATGCCCGTCTGTTTCAAGCCGAAGAACAATCCTTTGCCATTGGCCTGGGTAGCATTGGTGAGTCGTATGAGGAATGTAAGGAACGCTTCGGCGAGTATCTCGTGGCCGGTAAAAACATGGCATATATACCGGGCGATGGTTCGCAGAAGCCGGACTACATAGTCAGCAGCGGAAAACTAATCGGCAGACTCACAGAGTGTTATGGGATGCATTTTAAAGGAGAATTCTCACACATGTTGCATTTCGAACGTACGAATGCAATCCATGGCATTGGAGTGAGTCAGCTTGCGGAGAGTATCCATAAACTGACCGGATATGACAAATTTGCTCTTGTGATGATAGCGGAAAGTGACGGACTTACCGGAACTTCCCTGAATGTATCACCCGTAGAAGGTGCCCGAATCTTCTCCTATCCGGAAGTTGTAGAGGCTATTCGCTTTACCACAGAGCCGGTACACGAGAAGATGCTGACTCTGTCCATCGGTTATATCACAACAAAGCAGGAAGCAACCTCCGAATCTTTCGTGCGTTCATTGACACCCGGCTCCTCTACAAAAGGTCATATTCATACCGCGGTATTCCCCTACATGCCAATCAATAAAAACAGTATTGACCTTTTTGAAACAATAGACTCCATGTTCAATACAAGCCTGATGGATCTTTTGCACCTGACAAATGATTCGCGGGAGATAAAAGGTATTGGTGAGAGCCATTTTATTCAAGGCTTTTGCTGGGTAGCTCCTGTTCATTCCATTCAAAAAGTATAACACTAAACAGATAAAATCATGTCATTACTTATCGGATCTATTACCATAGGACTCATCCTGGCACTGCTGGCGTTGGGGATATTTATCAGTTTCCGCATCTTCAACTTCCCTGATATGACCGCCGAGGGTTCCTTTACCTGTGGCGCGGCTACCGGAGCCTCTCTGATAGTAGGCGGAATGAATCCACTGCTTGCCTGTCTGATCGCTTTTATTGTCGGAATGCTTGCCGGTGCAACTACAGGGGTGATTCACACACATTTCAAGATCAATCCTTTGCTTGCCGGCATTCTGGTCATGACCGCATTATACTCTGTCAACCTTCATATCATGGGAAAGAGCAACATGCCTCTTTTGAGCGAGACCACTGTATTTACCTGGATTGAAAACTTATCCGCCTCCATCTCCGGACCGGATGCGGTAAGCAATCTGCTTGGATGGGAAGTCAATACGAAGAACCTCTGGGTCCTGCTCTTCTGTGTGCTGTCAGTCACAGCATTCAGTTATATTCTCTTCTGGTTTTTCCGAACAAACATCGGCACTGCGATGCGTGCTACAGGTAATAACGATCAGATGATCCGGGCACTAGGGGTAAACACGAAAGTGATGATTATCATTGGTACCGCCCTGTCCAACGGATTTATCGCTCTTTCCGGTGCTCTGCTCGCTCAGTACCAGGGATTTGCCGATGTACAGATGGGTATCGGTATGATGGTATGGGGACTGGCAAGTGTCATCATCGGAGAGGCAATCATCAACGACAATAGTCTGGGAGCAGTGATCCTTGGCGCAGTCATTGGTTCGGTGCTTTTCCGTTTGCTGGTTGCTATCGCACTGAGATGGGGCTTGAATCCAAACGATCTGAAACTGATCACAGCGTTGTTTGTTTTTGTCGCTTTGATCCTCCCTACATTGATGGCCAATAGAAAACCAACATTTAAACGCAGAGTAAATGCTTAAGATTGATAATATACAGAAAACGTTCAACGTAGGTACGGTGAACGAGGTCAAAGCGCTTGAAAACATTTGTATTGAAGTGGAAGAGAGCAGCTGGGTTTGTGTGCTTGGTACGAATGGTTCAGGAAAGTCTACCGTCCTGAATGCCATTGCCGGGAGCTTTCCGGTGGATGAAGGTTCCATTGTGCTCGACGGTGTGGATATCACCAAATGGAGTGAAAATAGCCGTGCAAAATATATCGGAAGGGTCTTTCAGAACCCTTTCAGCGGAACTGCTCCGGGGATGTCTATTCAGGAGAATCTGGCACTCGCACTGAAGCGCGGAAAGAGACGGGGACTGGGTTGGGGACTTCCCTCCTCACTCATCGCTGATCTGAAGAAGATGGTAACCCCTCTGAACATGGGACTGGAAGAGAGGCTGGACAGTCCGATAGGCAAGCTCTCGGGGGGTCAGCGTCAGGCACTCACCGTGCTGATGGCCACAGCTGTCAAACCACAGTTGCTCCTCCTCGATGAACATACCGCGGCCCTTGATCCAAAGACTGCTGCAAAAGTGATTGAGCTTACTCAGCAGATTGTCAACAGAGACAAACTGACTACGCTCATGGTCACCCACTCGATGCAGCAAGCAGTCAGTCTCGGCGACCGGATCATCATGATGCATCATGGAAAAGTAGCGTATGACTTTAAAGGAGAAGATAAGAAAAGACTGAAAGTAAATGATCTGTTGAGCCTCTTTGATGAGATCCGTCGGAAAGACATGATTGATCCGGCAGTCGCAAAGTTACTGCAGGAGTATTACGTGTAATTCCTGCCAGAAATGGGAAACCGGAAGAGTCTCGCGTTGCAAACGAGATTCTTCCGGCTTTTCGCTGATACAAAAATCAGGAAGGAAATTTTTAAAAGCGAAGTGTCAGATCAGCTCCGAACATGATAGGCTTAGCTGACTGCAGGAAGCTGTTGCCCAATGATTCGAAGTAAAATGTATTATAGTTTGTATTTGTCAGATTCTTTCCCCACAATCCCAGCTCAACATCCCCTTTGACAAAAGAGACTTTTCCGTTGACTGTTGAATAGTAATCCTGAACTTTATCGTTGGCTTCAGACCAGTAGATCTTGCCGGCTCCCTGATACTGTGCGCTAAACAGGATACGATCCACATACGACTTGTTCAGATTCCAAAGATAATTCAAACCCGCCTTCACCGTATTACCGGGAGCAAACGGGATATGGT
>JGI24146J20443_1001082_pt1 | contig 17646 bp, 16 predicted proteins | sample BarGraIncub1131A_FD_20443 | JGI IMG/M metagenome (IMG submission 20443) | reverse complement strand
GTACTCACGTACCCTCACCATCCATTCAAGAGCATTCTCTTTTCTTGCTAGGTTGTTGTTGTTGCTTCATTATCTTCAAAGAACTTTTTTCTCCTTTTTCTGTTTCCCTTGTGTTATCAACCGTGTGGTTGTTTCGGGAGTGCAAAGGTACACCCTTTTCCTTAACTTCCTAATCCTGCTGCAATCTTTTTTTATCGGTGTCCCTTTTGTCTTCTTATCTCACTGATTACCCGCCAAATTCATCTCAATATTTTTTTTATTTAGAAACAAATATTGATTTCAGTCATTCAAAATCGACACCGTCATACAGGCAGCCAATGCTGCAGTTTCTGTCCGCAATCTGCTTTTTCCCAAACTAACTGGCTGATATCCTGTCTTCAGGGCTAATTCTATTTCTTTAGGTGAGAAATCTCCTTCGGGACCAATCAAAATCACCACATCCTGTCCGGGATTCACAGCATGTTTCAAATCCAATTGATGGTTTTCGTCAACATAAGCGATAAACATTTGCTGTGCTCTGCAACTATCCATAAAAGCATTAAACGAAATCGGCTCATCCAGATGAGGAACATATGCCGAAAGCGACTGCTTTGCTGCAGCTATAATGATCCGTTCCAGCCTGTCGTGCCTTAGATGCACCCTTTCAGAGTGATGACAGATAAGTGGAGTGATCCTGTCAATACCCAACTCAGTAGCCTTTTCCAGAAACCACTCGTAGCGCGTCATGTTCTTTGTTGGAGCAACGGCCAGATGCAACCTGTAACTTCGAGGAGAAGCTACGAGTCGCCGTTCAATGATTTCAAGTGTACAATGTTTCGGGTGGTCCACTACAACCTTTCCGGTCAGGAACACCCCATTTCCATTAGTCAGCGTTAGCGTATCACCGATCTTCATCCGCAATACCTTAATACAATGTGTACTCTCCTCCTCTGTCAGCTGATAATGGGTCTGCTGATCCAGTTCCGGTGCATAAAACAAGTTCATATATTTTTTCTTTCCTATTTACTGATCGTTAAACTCGTCAAAACATTAATTCCGTATTTTTTGTCACGACTAATCCACCAACCCACATTTCCATTGGCACAACGAATATCATACCGAAAATCATACTGTAAAGCCGTACTGGCATCAGCAATCAAAATTCCCAACTTATACTTCCCCGGAATCAAATGCAGAGGCAACTTCCCCTGGTATTCAATAAAATACGAAACAGGTTTAAAATTCACATCCCCTGAAGCAAATGGTTGCCAGGTTGTAGGATCAGCATCCGAAGGCAATTCATACACCATACCGGTAGGATCAATCAACACGAAAGAAACCGAACAAGGTTGCTTCACCGTTGAGAATCCCCTGTTAATCAATTCCAGCTTAAGATGAATGGGAGAATTATCCGGACGCTTTGCAGGAAGCATCAATTGTTGCAACTCAATCCGGTATCCCAGATGATCACGTATATAATCAAATAAGGGTCGCTGAACGATATTATTCGAATACGATTTAAAATAATCTGCAGAGAAAGGCAATTTATCATTCGTTAATTGTTCCGGTCCCACCGGCACATTTCGCCAGTTATCAATTGAATATTTTTTATCATCACCAACCTCCTTATTATTACTGACCACACTATAACTTGTCACGTTTTGAAGCATTAGCTGGGTAGCGGCTTTATATCCATCCGCCAAAACATTTTTTCCAAGACTCCATGAACCTAATAGTCCTTCCTGCATCTCTAAAATAATGTCCTTATTCCGAAGCAACAATTGCTGCATCTGATCCTTATGAAGCAAAACATCGGCTTGTTTAGGACCTTTAACACTACCGGGAATAGATTTATAGGTAAGATGAAGCACACATTTTATCCCCATTGCATGCAGTGTATCAAAATAAATCTGCATCCATTTCAGCGCAGAATCTGAAATCGGCTTATTTGGAATAGAAGGAAGGTATACAGTTGTATGAACCAAAGTAATACTATCCGAAGCATGTTTAAAAGCCGCTGTCTTTATATTTGAAGTCGAGTCCAACCCCATTTTGAAAAGCTCCCTCACCATAGAAATATCAACAGTATCTTCAATCATGAACCCCCGTCCTGGATTCCGAAGAGGCTTCAATCCACCCCAATCATCCGGTCGCATTCCACGATAATGGATCGTCGCAAAATCTGTCTGTCCTTCAACCATTAAAGTCAATAATATAAAAAAGGGCAGAAGACACCTAATAATGAATAATTTCAAAATAATTTATTTTATAGTGTATACAATGTAAAGCACGGCTCATACATTTGACTACAAAGGTAATACCCATATAAACTTCAACGACCTGTAATGGAATGATTAATCTTAAATAAACTTAAAATTAACGATTATCTACTTTTTCAGGATACATATCATGGTTCGTTAAGCGATAAACCGCCATCTCCACAAATCGTGAACCCGGTTGTCCATAATTACACCATGGATCAATACTGATACCTCCACGTGGAGTAAACTTCCCCCAGATCTCTATATAACGCGGGTGCATCAAACTGATCAGATCCTTCATGATGATGTTCACACAATCCTCATGAAATCCACCATGATTTCTGAAACTAAAAAGATAAAGCTTCAAACTCTTGCTCTCCACCATTTTCTGATCCGGGATATAGGATATATATATCGTTGCAAAGTCGGGTTGCCCTGTAATAGGACAAAGACTCGTGAACTCCGGACAGTTGAATTTCACCCAATAATCATTATCGGGATGCTTGTTATCAAATACCTCCAATACCCCGGGATTATAATTGAACGAATAGCTCACCTCCTGATTTCCTAAAAGGGTCAAATCCTTGTTTTCCATCTCCTGCTTTCCCATGATTATATTTCACTAATTTTAAAAGGATTAAAGGTTATTCGGGACATTTTCCCAAACCTATCACTTATCCTGTTTATCAATTTTCCGAAATGATGTTATCAACCCCTGTATCAACGACGAGCTAAACCCCTGATGTTCCATCTCATTCAACCCTGAAATTGTAATCCCTCTGGGTGTTGTCACCTTATCAATTTCCTGTTCAGGATGATGATTTGACTGCAAAATCAACTCACTTGCCCCCTTCATCGTCTGTGCCGTAATAAACTGAGCCACGTCTGCAGCAAAACCAATCTCGATCCCACCTTGCATAGCAGCACGCATAAACCTAAGGGCAAAAGCTATACCACAAGCCCCCAATACTGTTGCCGAAGCCATCAACTCTTCGGTAATTACAACAGACTTGCCTAACAAATCAAAAACATCCATCACTTCTTGCTTCCTAACCTCCCATTTCTTGTCATAGGCCAGGCAGGTAATCGACTCACACAAGGCGATTGCAGTATTAGGCATTCCCCTAAAAAGAGGAATTTTATCCCCGATGATTGACTCGATCGAAGATAGACTAAAACCTGCAACCATCGAAACAATGATCATCTCAGGTTTTAAAACAGGTTTGATTTCAGCCAGGATATCAGCCAGTTGATAAGGTTTAACAACCAGTAATACGATGTCAGCATCTTTCACTGCATCAGTATTATTTGACAAAACATTTATCCCTTTCTCCTTCAGATGGCTGATCAGATGAATCTTTCGCCGTGTTATACAGATATTGTCATTTCTGATTGCCTCCGTTCTTATCAATCCTTCAGCAATAGCCGCTCCCAGATTTCCCCCTCCAATTATCGCAAACCGTTTATTTATCATAGAATTATTTATTTGTATTGTCAACCATATGGATACCTCCTTATTGTAAATCAGCCCCAGACAGCCACAAAATTAATATTTTTCAAACATTCCCCGACATGTATACCCAAACCACACCCGTAAATTACTAATTTTGCAAATTCATTACTCTATAGCTAATTTGTAAAAGCAACACGATGGACATTGCGCCCAAATACGATCCAACGCAGATCGAAGATAAATGGTATTCCAGCTGGCTTCAAAAGAAGTACTTTCATTCTGAACCCGATAGCCGTGAACCCTATGTGATTGTCATCCCTCCTCCCAATGTAACAGGAGTGCTCCACATGGGTCACATGCTCAACAATACGATTCAGGATGTATTGGTTCGTCGTGCCCGTATGCAGGGCAAAAACGCCTGTTGGGTTCCAGGAACAGATCATGCTTCCATCGCCACTGAAGCCAAAGTAGTCGGCAAACTTCGTGAACAAGGGATCAGCAAGACGGATATCAGCCGCGATGAATTTATGACCCATGCATGGGAGTGGACGCACAAACATGGCGGCATCATCCTTGAGCAGCTCAAGAAACTAGGCGCCTCCTGTGACTGGGACCGTACACGTTTTACCATGGATCCTACTTATTACGAATCCGTCATCGACACTTTTATCGACCTTTATAATAAAGGACTCATTTACCGGGGCGTCCGCATGGTCAATTGGGATCCCAAAGCGCTCACTGCCCTTAGCGACGAAGAGGTGATCTACAAGGAATTACAATCCAAACTCTATTATATTCGTTATCAGATAGAAGGCACTACTGACGAATGGGTGACCATCGCTACCACGCGTCCCGAAACTATACTGGGCGACACTGCCATTTGTGTCCATCCCGAAGACGAACGTTTCAAACATCTCAAAGGCAAACGAGTTCTTGTACCCCTTCTCAATCGTTCCATTCCCATAATTCAGGATGAGTATGTCGATCGTGAATTCGGTACAGGTTGTCTCAAGATCACTCCGGCACACGATATCAACGACTATAATATTGGCATCAAGCATCACCTCGAATCAATAGATATCTTTAACGACAATGGCACGCTCAGCGACAAGGCTCAGCTTTATATCGGTCAGAACCGTTTTGAGGTGCGCGATCAGATTTCAAAAGAGCTAGCTGCTAAAGGTCATATGGTCAAAGAAGAAGCTTATACCAATAAGGTCGGATTTTCAGAACGCACTGATGTCATCATTGAACCCAAGCTTTCTATGCAATGGTTTCTGAAGATGGAAGACCTTGCCAGGCCAGCACTCAATGTTGTTCTCGATGGCTCAGTTAAGTTTCATCCCGAGAAGTTTGTCAACACTTACAGACACTGGATGGAGAATGTAAAAGATTGGTGCATATCGCGTCAACTATGGTGGGGACATCGCATCCCGGTTTATTACACACCCGACTATCATCAGATCGTGGCTCGTTCTGCAGAAGAGGCGCTGAAGATAGCCCGCGAAACTTACAATGCCACATACACTATCGATCAACTAAAACAAGACGAAGACGTTCTCGACACCTGGTTTTCAAGTTGGTTATGGCCAATCTCTGTATTCGACGGCATCAAAAATCCCGACAATAAAGACATAAACTATTACTATCCAACCAACGATCTGGTTACTGCTCCCGAGATTCTCTTTTTCTGGGTAGCCCGCATGATCATTGCCGGGCTCGAATATCGCAATGCCATTCCATTTACCAATGTATACCTCACCGGCATTGTTCGTGACAAGCAAGGTCGCAAAATGAGCAAGTCATTGGGTAACTCCCCCGATCCCATTGCTTTGATCGAACAATATGGTGCAGATGGTGTCAGGGTCGGAATGCTCCTCACCTCCCCTGCCGGAAACGACCTCCCCTTTGATGACAGTCTATGTGAACAAGGGCGTAATTTTAGTAATAAAATATGGAATGCACTTCGGCTTGTCAAAGGATGGACCGTTGATTCCACACTTTCTCAACCTCCTTCCTCGGCAATATCAGTAGAATGGTTCGAAGCAAAACTCAACCAGGCTTTAACCGAAATTGATGGACATTTTGAGAAATACCGTCTTTCTGATGCCCTGATGCGTGCCTATAAACTGGTTTGGGACGATTTTTGCTCTGCCTACCTTGAAATGATCAAACCGGCTTATCAGCAACCCATCGATCCCATTACTTTCAAAGCAACTATCGCAGTGTTCGAAAAGCTGATGAAGATCCTTCATCCGTTTATACCGTTCATTACAGAAGAGATCTGGCATTTGCTAAACGAAAGAACAGATGAGGAGAGCATTATGATTACCGAAATGCCGGTTGCTGAAAAGTATAATCCGATGATTCTTGCTCAGTACGAGTTGGCAGAACAGGTCATTATCAACCTCCGTGGCATTCGCAAAGAAAAGAATATTCCGGTTCGTGATGCGATTGAACTCTTTATCCGAAAGAATAATGACGAACAGGCCGATACTACTTTCGACTGTGTTATAGCAAAACTCCTCAATATCTCCTCTATCAAATACACAAACGAAAAGATTGAGGGAGCCGTATCATTTGTAGTGAAATCTACAGAATTTTTTGTTCCCTTAACTGGAGTAGTCGATGTTGAGTCTGAACTGCTTAAACTAAACGAGGAATTGAACTATACCAAAGGATTTCTTGCCTCTGTTGAAAAGAAACTGAGTAATGAACGCTTTGTAAACAGCGCCCCTGAACAAGTAGTCAACATCGAACGCAAAAAACAGTCCGATGCACTCTATAAAATCACAGTCCTCGAAGCACAAATAAAATCATTAACTGATTAAAAAAAAAGGATGGCCACAAGAGCCATCCTTTTTTTTTATAATCTACCATCCACAATATCTTTGGGTAACAAGCTCTTGATATCATAAATAACCCCGTTCCCATTACGCAGAGCCATGAAATCCAGTCCCATGAACTGATCATGTGCAACCGCTAATACTACAGCATCATACCCTTTGTCCAGCTCAGGCACTAACTGCACTCCATATTCATCAAAGGCCTCCAAAGGTGCAGCCCAGGGATCAAATACCGCCACTTTACACCCGAAGTCCTGTAGTTCTGTAACCACATCAATCACACGTGAGTTCCTGATATCCGAACAATTCTCCTTAAAAGTAATCCCGAGTACCAGCACGTTGGCCCCCTCGATTTTCTGTCCCTTCCTGATCATCAACTTAATCACCTGTTGTGCCACATAGAAACCCATGTTATCATTTAAACGCCGCCCGGCTAATATCACCTCAGGATGATAACCCAACTCCTGTGCCTTGTGTGTCAGGTAATAAGGATCGATCCCGATGCAGTGTCCACCTACCAACCCCGGTTTATATGGAAGGAAGTTCCATTTAGTACCGGCAGCTTCCAATACCTCTGAGGTATCGATACCAATTCGATGAAAGATCAAAGCAAGTTCATTCACAAAAGCAATATTCAGGTCCCGTTGCGTATTCTCAATCACCTTGGCAGCTTCTGCCACCTTGATCGATGAGGCCTTAAACGTCCCCTTTTTCAAAATCGTATTATAAAGCGCATCCACTTTATCAGCCACTTCAGGAGTAGACCCGGAAGTAATCTTTCTGATCAGGGTCAGTGTATGCACCTTATCGCCCGGGTTTATCCTTTCAGGTGAGTATCCGCAGAAGAAATCCGTATTGAATTTGAGTCCGCTGAAATTCTCCAACACAGGAACGCAATCCTCTTCAGTAGCCCCCGGGTAAACCGTAGACTCATAGATAACGATATCACCCTGTTTCAACACCTTTCCAACAGTCTCTGTAGCCTTGATAAGTGGAGTCAGATCAGGACGTTTATTTTTATCAACGGGAGTAGGTACCCCTACAATAAAATAATTACAATCCTTAATGTCTTCAATAAATGAAGTGAATTTAAGGCTGATAGCCGCTTTCAGATCTGCATCTGAAGTCTCCAGAGTATGGTCATGTCCAGCTTTCAGTGCGGCAATCCTATGTGCACTAATATCAAAACCTACAACCGGGTATATCTTTCCAAATTCAACGGCCAGTGGCAAACCTACATATCCTAAACCGATAACGGCAATTCTAACATCTTTGAGCATAGTTAAATTTATAAGAAGGAATCAAATATTTACGCAAAGATAAAAAACCCAACGATTCCGAACATCTTATTTTAAATATTTTATCATTCACCTATATAGATTGAAATGGATATTCTACCACCTATTCTTCCAAACCGATAATACCGTAAAATTCGACGTTAAAAAAACGAATAAGTGTTTTTACACTACACTTAAATATTTTTGTAATAATGAAAATCAGGTTGATAAACAGTATTAATTTTTAATAAAATAAATCATGTTAAAAGCTGTAATTATAGATGATAAAGAACCAGCAATCAAATTATTAGCTGGATTACTGACTAATAATTCATTCATGAAGATTAAAATTTCCGGAACCGCCTCAAATTTGACTGATGGCGTTGAAATCATTAAAAAAACTCAACCAGATATTGTATTCCTGGAAATAAATATACAGGGAAGAAATAGCTTAGAAATTTATAAATTGTTTAAATCACCGACTTTTAAAATTATTTTCTGTACAGCTAATCATCAATATCCAATTGATATCATAAGAAAATCTGCCAGTGGTTATTTACAGAAACCCATTAATAATATTGAACTACAGAAAATATTACATAAAATCGCTGATGAACTCTTAAAAGAACAGAAACAACTTCAGTTGGAGGATATGATTAGCCTTCAGAGTTGCCCAATTCCCACAGGAGTGAATATCTTACTAGAAGTTGATAATGGCTTTATAATAATAAACACCCGAAATATTGAATATTGTTACGGAAAAGATTCCTGTTCTGTTGTTGTAATGAATTCCCAAAAAGAATTTCTTATAAATAAATCTTTAAAAGAATTACAGGCTGTTTTAACTGAAAAGCAATTTTATAAACCAAACAAGACATATTTAGCAAATATTCATTATATACAAAAGTTTGTACGTTCAAAAGAAAATTATGTAGTTATGGATAGTGGTTTTGTAATACCGGTATCTGTTAGATTAACCTCCGTTATTTCTAAAGACATAAAAGGAAAAATAGCGCAGTGAAAATTTAACTATCATCCAATTTCCACAATAGATCAAGGATAGACTTATAGACTATATAAAAAAGACCCGGTTATCAAATATGATAACCGGGTCTTTTTTATATAGTCTAAAATTACACCTTATCTTACAATCACTCATCCAGCACGTTTATGGTTATCTCTGGACCAGCAGTGTTCAATTTTCGTACACGATTTTAATTGGGGCTAATATATTTATTGATAAAATAAAAACCGAAATAATTTCAATCTAATCAATTATTTATTAATTTTACTGAAAACAATTACAGATTATTAACACAAAATAATATTTGATACTTTAAATAGCCACTAACCACTGATTTATTTACTAAATAAAAGTCATGTTAAATGTTGTTATTATTGATGATGATCCGATTGCAATTCTTTTTTTAGATAAATTATTAAAGAAGCTTTCAACTTTTGAGATTAATATTGTCGGTACAGCTGGCAATTTAGAAGATGGAATTGTACTAATAAAGAAGACTCAACCTCAGATTGTCTTTCTGGATGTCCAAATGCCTGGAAGGACCGGGCTAAACATCTATACTGAGTTTAAAACACCTCCATTTAAAATCATTTTTTGCACATCATATCAACAATATGCTTTAGATGCATTGAAGATATCGGCCAGTGGATACCTTTTAAAACCTGTTGATCTGATCGAATTGCAAGAAACTTTACAAAAAGTCTTCAAAGAACTTAAACATGATGAAAAACAAACTCAACATGAAGACAAGAATAATTCTTTTATTACGCCCGAAATGGTGGGGGAGAATATCGTTTTTGAAGTTGAGCAGGGTTTTGTTATGATAAATACACGCAATATTGAGTATTGCTCTGCAAACAACTCTTATTGTAAAGTAATTACAAATGCAAAAAAAGAATACCTGTTCTCTATATCATTAAGGGAATTAGAAGACAAATTACCTGCAAATCAATTCTACCGTACCCATAAATCACATCTGGTTAATATTTATTACATTCGCAAATATGTACATGCCAAAGAGAGTTATGTTCTGTTGAAAAGTGGCATTAAAATTCCGGTAGCGGTCAGAATTACGTCCATAATTACAAACGACATTAGAAAAATGTTGAAATAGTAATGTTATTTAAGTTTTTTTACAATTTCATTTTATCGTGATATTTCAACGTTAAACCGATAAAACACTACGTTAAAAAACCGATTAAAGATTTTTTGCAATATCTCTTTACTTTTGATATTAGAAACTAAACGATTTACTGCACTAATTTTTAATTAAACATTTTATGTTAAGAGCCGTACTTATTGATGATGAAGAAGCCGCTATTTCTGTATTAGTTGAATTATTAACAAAACACACTTCAATTAAATTAAAAATTGTCGGAACAGCTTTAAATTTAACAAATGGAGTTGAAATCATAAAAGAAACACTACCTGATATTGTATTTCTTGATATTAATATGCCCAGAAGAAATGGATTAGAAATCTACAACGAATTTAATTCACCTGATTTCAAAATCATATTCTGTTCTGCACACCAACAATACGCGATTGATGTCTTAAAAAAATCGGTCAGTAGTTACATTCTAAAGCCGATTGACCTTTTCGAATTAAATCAGGCTTTACAAAAAGTTTCTGATGAACTTATAGAAGACCAGAAACATCTTCAAATCGAGGATAGAATCAATATCATAAGTAATCCGCTAACATCCGGAGAGAATATTCTTCTCGAAGTAGAAAATGGGTTTATAATAGGAAACACTCGCAATATTGAATATTGTTATGCGAAAGATTCACATTCTGTTGTTGTTATGCATTCACAAAATGAATTTTTTGTCACAAAATCATTAAAGGACTTACAAGGGCTCTTACCCGAAAAACAATTCTACAGGACACACAAATCATTTTTGGCAAATATTTATTATATCAATAAATTTGTTTGCGCCAATGAGAATTATGTTCTCATGGAAAGTGGAGCTAAAGTACCAGTTTCAGTCAGAATGACCAATGGATTCACCAATGACATAAAAAAGAAATTAATAGCCTAAGTATAGATCAACCTTACATGCTGCTTTTTTTCTTTCTCATTTGTTATGTTAAACATTTACTGGGTTAATTTCTCAACACTAGATGACCTTCCATGTAGTTAACCCTGATTTATAATCCCCAATACTGCTTCAATTATTGTTTTTTTTTCAATCGGTTAATTGAAAATACACGACGATAAAAAACCCTTATAATTTCTTGCTTGTCACCATGATACTTTTGCAGCGAGAGTATATTCCATTGTAATGTGATTAACGAACAATAAATTACACCGCCTGGAACATCACAATAATGAATAGCTACTTGTAAATTAAATAATTACCTATGAAAAACCTCAGGCTAAGAGCTGTTATCATTGATGATGAAGTTACTGCTATTTTAATGTTGATTGATTTGTTAGGCGCTTTATCCACAATTAATATTGCAGGAACTGCGACTAATTTAAACGATGGAATTAATTTAATAAAAACAACACAACCCGATATAGTGTTCCTTGATATTAATATGCCCGACAGAAATGGGCTGGAGATCTATAATGATTTCAAAAATCCTCCGTTTAAAATCATTTTCTGTACCGCTTATCAGCAATACGCTATTAAGGTTGTAGGACGACCGGTATCGGGATATTTGTTAAAACCACTTGATGTCAGTGAATTACAAAAAACACTTAATAAAGTCACCGAAGAAATTGAACACGAACAGGCTCATTTACAATTGGAAGAGAAAATTAATATTATGAACACACCAGAAATGGCAGGTGATAATATTTTACTGGATGTAGAACACGGCTTTATACTTGGGAACACCCGTAATATTGTCTATTGTTATGCTAAAAATTCTTATTCTATGGTGGTTATGAATACCCAAAAGGAGGTTTTAGTTCCAAAATCACTAAAGGAACTACAAGTTCTCTTACCTGTAAATCAATTTTACCGTACCCATAAATCTTTTCTTATCAATATTTTTTATATCCAAAAATTTGTGCGTGGAAAAGAGAACTATGTTCTTCTTGAAAGTGGTACCAAAATCCCTGTAGCATTAAGAACGCTCTCTGTTTTTTCAAAAGACATAAAGAAAAAATTAATGGAATAAAAAATCATAACGAATAAGAAACTGTTTAAATTTCTTTTTCTTTTGCCCGTAGGGCATTAATATCAATAGAAATACAAATTTTAAACGGTAACCCCAAAAAATGTTACGATAAAAAACCGATAATCTAGATTTCTCAGTTTCGCAATATATTTGATACCAAGGTTGATTGAAAAATGCTAAGGATTGTTTGATGCATCCGATCATAATTTCATACCCTCAAATTCATATTGTTTATACAATCATTGATGAGAAATCTAATCCTATTCATCATTTTTCTTTTTATCTCCAACGTAGTTATTGCCCAGGACAAACTTTTAGGGATATTACCCCTGAAAAACGGCAAAGTAACTTATTCGGATGAGATTCAATTACAGGGAGTTTCAAAAGATGAAATATATACAAGAACCAAGCATTGGTTTATAAACACTTACAGTTCGGGCAAGGATGTTATACAGCTTGACGATAAAGAAAATGGCGAAATCATTGGAAAAGCGTGTTTTAAAGAAAAATGGCCACTTAGTTTTTATACATCAATGTGTGTTAATGTCTGGAAAACCATTAAAATTCAAATTCAAAATAATCATGTCAGATTTGAAATCAGTGATTTCAGATTGAAAAATTACTATTTGCCATCTCAAAATCAATCTATAACAGATGTTGGTATTCCTATTGAAGAATGGAACAAAGGACACAATTCTAAGAACATGAAATTCTATCCAAAAATCAATGAACAAGTAAACAATATTATCAAGTCTTTTGAAAATGCGATCGAATTAAAGCAAATCGATAATTGATAAATTAGATCTATTCACTTTATGTAATTCCCGAAAGTTAATTGTAATTCTTAAAGATTGAAAATATGATACCTGTACCAGAATTGCAGATACCCCATTTACTTGAAATTCATCGTAACTCAGTACATTGGTTTTTCAAAAAACACCTTGACACAACAAGGTGTTTGCCAGGGCAATTAGTAGATTATCATCAGCAAATCGATGCATTAAAAAGCACGGATGAACAAAAAAGATTCTTTTTAGATCATTTTAGTTTATTTGCCCGTTCTGTTTATCATATTGATAATGAAATTAAAAACTTCAACCATGGTTTTGCCGCCATTAAAGATAAAGAGAGTGGGAAATGGGGATATATTGATATTAGACTAAAATTAGTCATTCCTTATAAATATGAAGAAGTTGAGGATTTTAATGCATTTGGTCATGCCAATGTTAAACTTAATGGTCATTGGAGATTGATAAACAGGAAGAATAATGTTTTTCAATTTGAACATAAAGATGCCAATGCGCTACTGTTTTTGACTTATGAAATCAAATAATAAATATGGGGGAGCCGGGATTAGAATTAGAAATTGTTTGAAATTGTCAGTTAGGCATAAATGACAATAGAAAAGCTTGAAATATACATCTTTTTTCCATAAGACATTAACCTTTTATGTTAATGTACTTTTCTATTTCTATTCAAAAATTCATTTATTTAAACGATAAATCCTTAAAACACTACGATAAAAAACCATTTTGTTGTAATTTTTCGATCTCCCATACATTTGTTCAGAAAGCAAACAATAAAATCGGTCATAGTTTAATCAAATATTTCATTTGACCAATTCTATTAATATTTACAATTCTTGACGAAGGTTATCATTGCTTATAACTTAAAATCTAAGATACTCGCATAACTAGAATAACTTGTGTTAACTGAATTAAATTGATTTTTTTTATCCAAAGTCATAAAAACCAATGTGACTGAAAGGGCGAAGCTATTTGAAGCATATAGAACACTGCCAATCTGAGATGTAGTTAAGTGGAAAAATAAGGTGAGAATAATAAAAATAAAGTCATCTTCAAAAGACAAATAAATAGCAATCAATGCAAAACCAACAAATCCAAATCGGCATCATCGGATTAGGTTACGTAGGTCTCCCCTTAGCAGTAGAATTTGGTAAAATATTTTCAACTGTTGGGTTCGATGTCAATGAAGCCCGCATAGATGAACTTAAAATCGGCAACGACCACACCCTTGAAACCTCAAGCGAAGAAATCTACAATGCAACCCTTCTGACCTTTTCTAACAACATCGAACAACTCAGGCCATGCAACGTCTATATAGTAGGTGTTCCCACACCGGTTGATAAGAATAAACGACCTGACCTAACACCTTTGCTCAGGGCGTCCGCAACTATAGGCAAAGTCCTCAAAGAAGGTGATATAGTTATATATGAATCTACAGTTTATCCTGGAGCAACCGAGGAAGAATGTGTACCTGTTCTCGAAAAGAACAGCGGACTTAAATTTAATAAAGAATTCTTCTGTGGCTACTCCCCCGAGCGTATCAATCCTGGCGATAAAGTACATACCCTCACCACTATCCGTAAGATCACTTCAGGTTCTACGTCCGAAGTAGCTGAATTTGTAGATCAACTTTACAACAGCATCCTGAAAAACGGAACATTTAAAGCTTCCTCTATTAAAGTAGCCGAAGCGGCCAAAGTAATCGAAAACTCTCAACGAGATATCAACATCGCCTTCATCAATGAACTAGCTCTCATTTTTGAACGTATAGGTATCGACACCAACGAAGTCCTTAATGCAGCAGCTACCAAATGGAACTTTCTAAATTTTAGACCAGGTTTAGTAGGCGGCCACTGTATAGGTATAGATCCCTACTATCTCACCCACAAGGCACAAGAATTAGGCTATCACCCCGAAATCATTCTGGCTGGAAGAAGACTGAACGACAACATGGGCTTTTACGTGGCCAAACAAGTTCTCAAACTCATGATCCAAAAGGGACAACAGATTTCAGGTTCACATGTTTTAATGTTAGGAATTACCTTTAAAGAAAACTGTCCCGATATACGTAACTCAAGAGCTATAGACGTAGTGACAGAACTCAGCGACTTCGGTTGTAAAGTAGATGTTTTTGACCCGTGGGCCAGTCCTGAAGATGTAAAAGAAGAATATGATATCACTCTCACTTCCACGCTTGCTGAAAGCTATGATGCCATTATTCTTGCTGTAGCTCACGAACAATTTAAAACCATGAATATTAAAGCCCTCTGCAATGGACATGGTATTCTATATGATATTAAAGGATTACTGCCAAAGGAAGTCGTTGATGGGAGATTGTAAACAAATGAAAGCTTTACTAAATATCTTCGTGTAAAACCACAATATATTTAATTCAGAAATAACTAAAGCACAGTCTGAACTTATCGTATCTTTTCATTTATTACATTTAAATTAACCTGATATTTTTTCCATGAAAACAACTCTCTCTGATGCAAGACTTATCGAACTTCCAAAAATCGAAGATGAACGAGGAAACCTCTCATTTATTGAAGAGGAAAAGCATATCCCCTTTAAAATAGAGCGTACTTACTGGATTTATGATGTACCTGGGGGTCAAGTACGGGGTGGGCATGCATTTAAACAACAACAAGAGCTCATTATAGCACTATCCGGAAGTTTTGATGTGTTAATTGATGATGGTATTAATAAACAAACTTATTCCTTAAATCGTTCCTATTTTGGATTATATATTCCATTCGGACTTTGGAGACAAATGGGAAACTTTTCCACAAATTCTTTAGCAATAGTAGTAAGTTCTACTGCATTTTCGGAAGAAGATTATATTCGAGATTATCATGAATATTTAAATTATCATCAAAATGAGTAAAATATCTGTTTACGATTGTTCTATTATTGAACTCCAAAGAATTAACAACCGGGCTGGAAATATTACGCCAGTAATAAATAATAAAAACATTCCATTTAAAGTAAAAAGGATATTTTACATTTATGATATTCCTGGGGGCGAAGACCGTGGTGCGCATGCCCACAAAGAATGTCATCAGTTTTTAATTGCTGCTAGTGGTAGTTTTGAAATTGAAATGGATGATGGAGTTAATAAACGTACCGTTTCCTTAAACCGACCATATTTTGGATTACACATCCCTCCTGGAATATGGGCTGCTGAAAAAGGATTTTCTTCTGGCTCAGTTTGTCTAGTGCTTACATCTCACAAATACAGTGAATCAGATTATTTGAGAAATTACGTTGATTATAAAAATTTTATTGCAATATGATTCATCCAACATCAGAAGTCCAAACAAAGAATATTGGCGAAGGAACAACCATCTGGCAATATTGTGTGATTTTAGAGAATGCAGTAATTGGTAAAAACTGCAATATCAATTTCAATGTTTTCATTGAAAATGATGTTATAATTGGCGACAATGTGACGATTAAATCCGGAGTACAAATTTGGGATGGTCTGAGAATTTATAATAATGTATTTCTCGGTCCTAATGTTACTTTTATCAATGATTTAATTCCACGATCAAAAATTTATTCACCCAAATTCATGGAAACATTCATACATGATGGAGCTAGCATCGGAGCAAACTCAACCATAATGGCAGGGATCTCAATTGGAAAATACGCTATGATTGGAGCAGGAAGTGTAGTAACTAAGAATATTCCTGACCATACTTTATGGTATGGTAATCCGGCGGTTTATAAAGCAAATGTCTGCAAATGTGGGTTTAAACTTGATGAACACTTGAAATGTACACATTGTGATTTAGCCTATGAGGATAGAAATGGATTATTGGTAGAATTATGATTCTGGTTGGGAAGCATTTTCAAGATTAACATAAGTATGTCAGAAGTACCATGAATAAGAAATTGATTTATTGAGCATTATCCGTATAATGAACTAACTAGGAGCAAGCTCGCGACACATCAAAAATCTAACATACGAATAGGATGCAGTATTAACCTAAGTATTTGATTATTAAAGAGAATAAAGCTATAAATTAAAAATCTGTATTCCCCCCAAAAAAAACCGATGTTAATTGAAGTTTCAGCTAAAGAATATAAGCAATATTTTTGCTCAGATAACCATCCATTCATTTCTGAACAATTTGTAGAACTGAATAAACATAAGGTCGACAAATTAGTAAGACTTGTAACTGACAGCGGGAAAATTTCGATAGGATTAGTTGCCGGAATAAAAGAGAATATGTTTCTTTCACCATTTTCTTCTCCTTTTGGTGGATTTCACTATAGGAGTGAACTTGTTTTTATTTCAGAAATTGAACAATTTCTCCTTGAACTAAGAGACTATGTTAAAATAAATAATTTTAGCAAAATATTATTGTCTTTGCCTCCATCTATTTATCAGAAATCTTTCAATGCCAAAGTAATAAATTCATTCATACGATTGGGTTATGAGATATTATTGTCTGAAATAACTTGTTTTGTTGACTTAAGCCAATTTAATGGCAGGTTTTCCTATAAAATGAGTCGTAACAATTACAATACGGCCTTGCGTCACAATCTTATATTCAATGCTCTAACTAATCAGGAAGAAAAAGAAATCGCTTACAAAATTGTTTATGAAAATCGGATCCAATTTGGACGAGAAATCCACATGACATTTGATGAGCTCATGCAAACAAATAACTTATTGCCGATTGATTTTTTTGGAGTAAATGATTCAGAAGGTCAGATGGTTGCATCAGCTATTTTTTATCAATTCACTAAAGATATAGCTTATGGTGTCTTTTGGGGCGATAGTTGTAAAGGGAGGTCTCTTAAATCGATGGATTTTTTATCATTTAATCTGTGGAGTTACTACAAAACAGCTGGTTATA
>JGI24146J20443_1001052_pt1 | contig 18006 bp, 18 predicted proteins | sample BarGraIncub1131A_FD_20443 | JGI IMG/M metagenome (IMG submission 20443) | reverse complement strand
TCGTCTACCTATTCGCCATACTTGCGATCGCTTACCTGTTCAGCGCAATAATGCGCAGTTCGGTATACTCTCTCGTACTGACGTTCTTCACCTTCTTTCTCATCTTGCCAATTGTCGACGCCGTTGGCTCGATCGCGAAGTTCAAACCTTGGTTCTCCATCACCTTTGCCAGTGAGATCTCGCGGTACGTGTTCCAGAGCCCGTACCCAACCGACACGGTGTTCAATACTTCAACATACGCTGGACCAAGCGCTGGTGCGCGATCGCTTTCGCTAGTGCAGTACTATCCTGAGATACGATTGAGCATAATCGTAATGGCAGCGTACTTCATAGTTGCATTCTTGTTGGCCATTCTCATAGCCAGGCGAAGGGAAATGTAAAGAGACTGTAAGGAGGCAAACACGTGGCAAAGAAATATGTGGTACAGAAAAAGACAGGTATTGACGTCAAAGAATACCGGTGCAAACCGAAAAACGCTATTGCCGCAGTCNTAGGAGAGACAGACCTCGCAAATGGGGTGATCTTCCGCACTGACGACGACAAATTCGTTGTNGTTNCAGAAGGGGCAGCCGCAGTATATGACGCATACGACGATCTGCCTTCAAACGTGAAACAACAAAAAGCAGAATCAGAGATCTAAACCAATCAGCCCTCGTTCGCCTGTTAGTTGCGATACGCCCAATCCTTCAACGTGGTGGGGCTTTGAGCTTTTTCCTCAGCATCACGTTCGGATGCCCGTATTCCGAGGAGCTCCAAAAGCGTTAGCGCATTATGAGGTGCGTTGCCTCGCGGATGGTTGTTGAAATAAACCCAGATAGGCTTTGTACCGCCTAAATCGGCCTTTATCTGTGTTATCCGCTCTTTCCATGGCACGAGTTCCTCCTCGGTGTACGTATAGTCGTACCGTTTCGACCGGTCAGGGCCCTCACCTTTGTGTTTTTTAAACCATTCCTCGGTGTTTCTGCCGTGCAACCGTATGTACGCACCCGATCTTGTGACGGAATCCGTTATAACCGTGGGAAATGACGGCCCATCCACAATACATAGCCCAACGTTGTTGCGTTCAAGCACCTCCTTTATACCTGGCTCCAAATCTTGCCGTGTCACATCGAGCCACGAGACGTGTCGAAACTCCACGAAATAGGAATAGTCGTCTGTGTGTAGCTTGTTAAAGAACGCATCTAGCTTTTCCAAGTTGTCAGTCCTATAGCCATGCTCAATGCGTTTAACATAGGGGGTAAGTTGGACAAGAATGGCTCCAAGTAGCTCATTTTGATGAATTGGAGAGACGACTGCTTGCTCAAATTCGGTGGCTAGTGCGTCGAGCTCGTTAAGTTCATAAAATCGCGGAAACTTGAGCGAGTACTTGAAACCTTCGTGCTTCTTGCCCTTCTCGATCCAGATATCGGTAAGCCTCTGATTGGGGATTTTGTAATATGTGCTGTTTATTTCGACCGTTTGAAAGAGGCCTGCATAATAGTCAAGCCATTTTGGTTTTTCGTTGTTTTGATAGAAAGGACCGACCCAGTCGTCGTAGCTCCATCCACTTGTGCCAATTTTTATCTGGTCGCGCAAGTGGCTTGCCCGTATAAACGCGCCCACGTTTAGCTCCTATGTTGATGTCGCAACACCAACTAACGCAAGGTAATTGACCCTCAACTTTATGAACCCTGTGACGATATACCGGTTTAGTCAACCCAAAAAGGCCGCGCGAAGCTACTTAAGCTTGCATTGCGCCATCGATTTATTTTTACTGCAAGTTTCGGTTGCCTTGTTATCAACAGCACCTAGCGAGCGAGCTAGAGCGCGTTACCGGCTTCAAAACTCTTAAATAGCAGCCAAATGAAAGGGTAGTGTGTGAAGGTAAAAGCTTATACGCTTAGTACATGCCCGCATTGTCGCATGACAAAGAAGTTTCTTAACGACAACAACGTTGATTTTGAGTACGAAGACGTTGATTTGTTGAGTGGTGAAAAACGCACTGACGTTCTCCGCGAAGTTTATCGACTATCCGGCGGGTATTCGTTTCCTGTCATCGTTGTGGGCGATACAGTAATCGTCGGGTTCAACAAAGAGAAGCTGCAACAAGTGTTGGAGCTTACGTAACCGACGCAAAATACAACTCCAGTGAGGAAGAGCGTTACGAATGTGCGCCTTGCGTTGCGAAGTGTATGCAGCACACGAATCTTGTTCGCTGTTTACATAGTAAAGCTCTGACTATCTTATCTCAACACGTTTGTTCAAAGGAGTTTGCTAGGAGGAGAAAATGGCAGGTTGTATAGAACGAATGGACTATGAGATCCTGCTCAAGAACGCCTCTTTCAAACAGACGTCGGACTACATCAGTGAACATGCTGATGAAGTATATTACGTCGGTGCCGCTTTTGCAGTCTTTGACAGGCGGTTAATAGGGGAGCCCCGCCGGTGCCTGTTGGAGTCGGCCCCGCCTACATCATGGTCAGCTATGTCAAACCGTGCCACGGTTCCTTTGTGCTAAAACTACCTCGCGATGAAGAAGAGGTAGCTAGAATCGTTGCTGAAGATAAGAGGTACAAAAATACCGAGGGTAAGAAGTCCAAGGATAAACGCAAGCGCATTGGTTAGCACACGCGTATTTTCAGCGTAGCCGAGTTGGTCTCCAACTTACCGCTACGACAGCGCCACTTATGCAACTTAAGTTATAAACAGCCAATCATTACTGGTTGAGCCAAAGCGCTTTTCAATTAAACGTTCCCCCGACCCAGCAAAATTATTGACTTAAAAGCGGGAAGGTTAGACTTGCGTCGCTCGGGATTTATGTCCAATGCCCTCAACGTAGTCTTTCAATCCGCGCAGCTGCGCCCTCAAAAGTCGTTCTGTTGAACTGCTGATAACGTAGTTGCGATAATCGGAGTTGGTCTCACCAAATACTTCAGTCGCCGATACGATCGTTTTTGGGCCGAACGACCTAAATTCGTACGTTATTGTCCCGCTCGCACCTAGAACCTCTCCGCTTAAGACGATCTTGCTTCCTGGGAGCACCTGTTGCACAAACGAGCGAGTGGTCACTTGAATTGGAGTAAACTCAAGGTTGTATCGCATCACAAACGCACCCCCAGGCGCCCATATATTTCCTCCTGAAATGCTGGTGACCCCAAGGATTAGTGGATTCCATACACTCCAGCGATGTATATCTGTAAAAACCTCCCAAACGAGCTGTGACGTGGCGCTCACATCAGTCGTAGCTGAAACGCGAATGGGCACAACACATCGTTAGCGGTTAAACAAGATAAGACTTAGGAAGAAGCAGTGTAAGATTCTTTGAAGCCCTATAAAAGAACAGAATAAACGCCTCCGAATCAGAAGGGGGGGTTTATACTTTCAAGCAACCACTTTATCCGCTCGTGCACTAACAATGCACGTAACCCGCCCGTGCTATCACGCGCAGCTGGCGAAGTTATTTACGTGCACAATCACAGAATGCGGTAGCGGTGATATTAGTTGGCAAAATGGATTTGCAGTATCTGTGAGTATGTCTATGATGAAGAAGTAGAGGGCGTTCTGTTCAGTGAACTTCCTGACGATTGGGTATGTCCCGCTTGCGGCGTTGACAAGTCATTATTTGAACAGGAGAGCGACTAACCGTTAGGCTTGCTCATTTTTAGACCGTTTCTTACTTACGCCGATTGATGTGCTGTCCTTTTAATCATTGGACAGCGTTTTTCTTTTCAGCTTTTTCTTATAACTAAAATCCGCAGCTAAGAAGATTAATAGATTCGCCGCTATTCCCCTTTTGAAGCTGCTTAGCAGCGCATACAATTTTTAGTTTTACGGCAGCAGCTAATATTCTCAGGAAATGCCAGTGAACGCCCGAGCAATATGCTCCTCTTCCGGTTGCTTTGTCATCAAGCTCACAATGATTACTAATATAAAGGAAACTGGGATGCCGATAAAAAGCGGGTCGAGCAGGCCGAGCGGCGGGGCTACATTAGTGTGCGTTATTACTGAAGCCGTCTTGGAGTAAACAAAGGTATACCATAGCAATGTCGCTGCAAGTCCGCCGACCATGCTAGCGATGATCCCTAGACGCGTTGCCCGCTTCCAATAAAGAGTGGCGACGAACGGGGCAAGGAACGTCGCGCCGATCGCGCCGTACGCAAAAGTACACAGGTAAGCGACCGCGTCTGGCGGATAAAGCGACAGCACCAGGGTGGCAGCGATGACGACTAACGTCGCTATTTTCGTTACTGACATCGATTTTTGACCCGCAAGACCCTTCTTCCATGCTTTGTCGTAGAGATCCCGACCAACGGCAGAACCGCTCACGTGGAAGAGTGAGCTCGCGGTGGACATGGAAGCTGAGAGTATTGCAAACAGGAAAAGGAACACGAACCAGGACGGAAAAAGTGAGTTAATGAGTGTTGGGATGACGAGATCGGCGCTGGTGGGGATTGCTATACCATTGTTTTTAAACATGACGTTAGAAAGCGCGCCAACGGTAAAAGCGACGTAGACAGTCAAAAACATGAATACGGCCCCAATAGGAACGCCCTGACGAAGCACCTTATCGTTCTTTGCAGTCATGAAACGAATCGCCAACTGCGGCTGTGCCAGTGCGCCGATACCAACACCGAAGATAAGTGACGTGACGAGCATGAAAGAAACTGAGCCAAAAGATGAGGCAGAGGTAAGTCCGTTTGGGGCATATTTTGCGGGACCAAGTGCCGCCAGTGCCTCGTTTGCTGGAATAACACCACCAAGCGACGCCCAAACCATTGCGAGGAGTAAGCCTATCCCTACGACCATAATGAGTCCTTGGATGCTGTCGGTCCACATGACAGCAAAAAGGCCACCAAGGAGCAAGTACGTGGCTACGATAACCGTGAATACGATTATCGACGTTTCATACGAAATGCCAAAGGTGACCTGCACGAGACTTGCTGTAGCCTTAAAAACGGCCGCAGTGTATGCGATGAGGAAAATTGCGATGACGGCACCGCCGAATCCCTGAATAAAGCGAGAGTTAAATCGCTTGGCGATCAGTTCAGGGAAAGTCAAGGCGTCCAGTGTTTTGCTCATAATGCGCGTGCGGTAGCCAAAGACGATGAAAGCAATAATAACGCCGACGATTATTACCAGCGTGGACAACCAGAGAAGCTGAAGGCCAAAGACTTGTGCCTGCCCGCCGAAACCGATGATAGCAACAGCGCTGATGAAGGTCGCGCCGTACGACAAAGCGACGACCCACGCGCCGACACGGCGACCGGCGACGAGCCAGTCAGTAGCGCCCTTAGTTGCTTTATAGCCGCGATAGCCGATGTATATCATGACTGCTGAGAACGCAACCAGCATGATGACAAAAGTGACTGTGTCGGCCATTTAGCCCCCCTCATTAAGTCCTTCTTTTTCTTCCTGCTCTTTGCGAGGCCACAAGCCGTAGATAAGGCTAAAGATAATAGCTATATAGGTCAATATAAAAGCTGTAAAAACCCACACATCCATGCCCCAGATCATCACGCTAAACCCTCCGATAGCCGAATGTCTGCATTCACCGTTGCAGCTAACACCATGCTATATAGTAGCAAAGTCGCGCGCTTATACGTACGAATACTACTTAAGGTTTTTGAAGTGTGCGCGCTAACAGAAGCAGTCTAATACCGTTTTACGCACCGTACGCACGGCATTTAAAAAAACGACCTAACAGCATTGGGTGCGGCTGCATATTCCTAGGAATGCCCAAACTTCTCTGCGGGTGAGGGCTGGAACTCCAACGCAGCTACACATCAACCGCCTGCAGCACCGCCGTTTATCGAGTGTGCCTGCTTATTTATAGCAAAGCTACACAAACAGAAACTAAGGCATTAGAATGGTGTCACAAGCAGCTCCATCGGGACCGAAAATTGTAAACGAGCTCAAAAAGCTAGCAAAGCAGAACCGTGCAGAGTTGTCTTTCATCCATCCGACTGATATCGAAGTACGCAATTGGGTCAGGTGGAAATGTCAGTTTGGCTGCAAAGGTTACGGAAAGCACTTAAGTTGTCCGCCGTATGTGCCTGGACCCTCTGAAACACGGGCGCTCTTACAGGAGTACGAGCGTGCATACATCGTCCATTTCAGCGGTATTCCCGACATGCCAACGATAGACCCTAAAAAAATACCCGAAAATTGGCATCCTTTTCTGCGAGAACTCATTTTGTGGATAGCAGAGACGATGTATACGCTCGAACAACATGCGTTCTACGGCGGCTATTACAAAGCATTAGCATTTGCAGCATATCCTTGCGCATATTGCGAAGATTGTGTCGCCGAGGAGTCCAAGGGCATCGTTGACATTTCGCTTAAGAGAGACTGCCGTCACGCAGAACGAGTGCGAACGTCGATGGAAGCCGCTGGAATTGACGTTTTTGCTACCGTCTCAAAGATTGGCCTTCCTGTTAATGTTATTCCCTGCGAGGACAACGTGTATGGAAAAATTCAGCATACCAGGATCAATTCATATGGCCTGCTGCTTCTCGACTAACTCACCCACGGCCAGTACGACCAGATATCTTTTTAGAGGCCTCCAGAGTGACCATAAGAACGTTTTTTCTGGTGAAACATGCGAATGACTGAAGCTCGGGCGCAACTTTAACAGAACTATCCGCCCCGAGGGCATGATTAATAAGATGGCCTGACAACTACCATAACGCAGGATTGAATGACAGTCAAGTATGTTCCGGATACGAGCGTGTTGATCGACGGTAGGATCACAAAGCTCATCGACGACGGCGAACTGAGCGGAGCTACTATCATCATCCCCGAAGCTGTGATCTCCGAGCTCGAAGCCCAGGCGAATCAAGGACGCGAGATTGGCTTTAAAGGGCTTAATGAGCTTAAATCGCTTGCAGAGCGCAAACGCTCGGGTGAGGTCGACCTGATCTACGTAGGAAGGCGACCGACGGCGGACGAAATCAAACTTGCCTCGGTTGGAGAGATCGATGCGATGATCCGAACAGTCGCAGTCGAAAATGATGCGACGTTTATAACGAGCGATATCGTTCAGAGTGAAGTCGCCCGCGCTAAAGGGTTGGACGTCACGTACCTGCAGCCTGAAAAGGGGGCAGAAAAACCGTTGCTGCTACAGCGGTTCTTCACGCGCGACACTATGTCGGTGTTTCTGAAAGAGGGCGTCCCTCCGCGAGCTAAGCGTGGCTCGATAGCAGATCTTCAGTTAGTAAATATTAGAAAGACGCGGATGAGCGAAAAGGAGATACGGGCCATTGCTACAGACGTCATCGAACAAGCAAAGTCCCGCTCTGATGGTTTTATTGAAATAGAACGCCGAGGCGCCACGATTGTTCAACTCGGCTCGATACGAATAGCTATTGCCCGGCCCCCGTTTTCTGACGGCATCGAGATAACCGCAGTACGCCCGATAGCGAAGGTTAAGCTCGACGACTATAAATTCTCCGACGAACTTAAGAATCGCCTGAGTGAATCGACGCGGGGCATAATGATCGCAGGACCGCCTGGATCCGGTAAATCGACGTTGGCCGCAAGCGTCGCTGAATTTCTCGCAGGACAGGACTTTATCGTCAAGACGATGGAAAGTCCGCGCGATTTGCAGGTTCCGGACAACATCACGCAGTATTCTGCGCTCGAAGGTGATATGGCTAAGACGGCCGACATCCTTCTGCTCGTGCGACCAGACTACACGATTTATGACGAGGTGCGCAAGACTAACGACTTCAAGACCTTCGCTGACATGCGCCTTGCAGGGGTGGGGATGGTTGGCGTCGTGCACTCGACCCGCGGCATCGATGCACTCCAGCGTTTGATTGGCCGAGTCGAGTTTGGCATCATTCCTCAAGTTGTCGATACCGTCATTTTTCTCAAGAAAGGTGAGATAGAATTGGTCTATGACGTCCATTTTGCCGTCAAAGTGCCGTCAGGGATGACGGAAGCAGATCTTGCACGGCCAGTTATCGAGGTGAGGAACTTTGCAACGAACAAGGTCGAATATGAAATTTACCTCTTTAGCAAGCAAGTCGTCGTTATGGCAGTAAGCCCTAAAGAGCGGGGAAGTGCAAAGCCAACGTGGAAGTTCGCTGCAAGGGAGATTGAAAGAGCGATCGATAAATATGCGAAAGCGCCCGTTACTGTCGAGATACTTTCTGACACGCGCGCCAACGTTTACGTCAGTGATAGGGATATATCACACGTTATCGGCAAAGGTGGCAAAAACATCGAAAAAGTTGAAGACGCCCTTGGCATCGACATTGACGTCCTCCAAACAAACGGCGAGTCGCAAAGATCCCAAGATAATCAAAAAGAGGCCCCACAAAAAGCCACTAAAAATGCCGAAATTGACCTTGCCGATCGACATGTGATTGTAACATCAAACGCCCGTCCTGGCGAAATTGTTGACGTTTTAATCGATGATGACTACCTTTTCACTGCTACCATCGGAAGAGGCGGCGAGATTAAAGTGACGAAGGGCACTAACATCGCTAATCGTATTCTAGACGCGCTTGACCGTGGTGCTCGGATCATGATGCGAAGCGCGTAATAGACTATTTAAACGCAAAAGCGTGTACGCAGGATTGATTGCCGCGCACCGCTTAAACTAACCAATCCGCTATCTGATCAAAAGAGATTAGTAGAAAAACGGGCACAGCTAGTAGGCGTACGCGTTCGAGAGAGCGGTTAATGGAGTTAATAGCGACATGCAAAAAGACAAGTTCACAGCGGCTCTGTTGTATCTGGGAATTTTCGCTGGAATCCCTCTCGCAATCATAGTCGCGCTGTTCTTCCTCCCAGTTTTGAACAGCGTCGATCCGACCGCTATAGTCATCCTTATCATTTTCACTGTTGTGCTTGTTGCTCTTTGGATCTTTGTGCCGTCCGAGAAGGCAGTTGTACGAGCACCAAGAAGTGCCAAGGAAAGAAGAGCGGTAGCAAAGCTCGCAGTTCCTGCACCAAGCGAAGTTCCTGAGACGACGGCTAATGAGGAGAGCTCAGAAGAGAGACGCGAGCCATTCGTCGATGCCGTTGAGAAATCGACTCATCGTCCAGCATCGCAACCTCAAATCCGGCGAAAGGCAAAAAGCAAAGCTCGGAAAAAGAGCTCGAAGAAGAAGCGCTAAACTGCCAAGAACGGACCAGCTGTAGTGATTAAAACAGGAAAATGTGGGTCGAACAATGTCAAAGCACGACCGCTGTCGCTACAGATATCCCATCGATCCCTCTGATCTGTGCTAAAACCCCATCTGAGATTGGATCGTCAAGCGCGAGCACCATAACAGCGCGCCCCCTTACATTGTCGCGGCCTACGTTCATTCCAGCGACATTGATATTGTTGTTTCCGAGTAACGTGCCAACCTTACCTATGACGCCGGGCTTGTCGATGTGGGAAGTTATCAGCATGCAGCCCTTAGTTTCTGCGTCAACGTAGTAGTTGCCGATCTTGACTATACGCGACAGATCCCCCATAAAAAGGGTTCCCGAAACCGACCAGTCACCCTTATCGCTATCTATTCTGACTGTTATCAGACTTTGAAAATCTTCGAGCCGCTCAGTCTTGGTCTCTGTGATCCTGATTCCCCGCTTCTTAGCAAACATCTGTGCGTTAACAAAATTGACTGGTGACTCCAACACGTGATCGAGGACGCCTTTCAGGACCGCTATGGTCAACGGGTGGACATCGCATTGACCCACCTCACCGGCATAGGTGACTTCAATGCCCTTGATCTGCCCCTCCACAAGCTGAATACAGAACTTCCCGAGCTGCTCTGAAAGCGGCATGTAACTCTTGATCGCGCCAAACGTCTCAGGGCGTATCGGAACGTTTACCGCGTTTCGAACCGGTTCGCCTTTGAGTGCGCTCAGCGTTTGTTCGGCAATTGCTACTGCAACGTTTATCTGCGCCTCGACTGTCGAAGCGCCGAGATGTGGCGTCAAGATACACGTATCAAGTTTAAGAAGCGGACTTTCGGTGGGGGGCTCTCGTTCGAAGACGTCTAACGCTGCTCCAGCTATCTTACCACTTTTGAGACCGTCGAAAAGCGCTTTTTCATCGATGATACCACCGCGCGCAACGTTTAAAATGCGGACTCCATCGCGCATCTTGACGATCTCCGGTGCCCCGATTAGGTGGTATGTTTCTTTCGTCAACGAAGTATGAATGGTGATAAAGTCTGAGTTCGCGAGAACCTCGTCAAGCGACGCGAGTTCCACTCGAAGCTCCTTCGCACGCTCAATGGTGATGAAAGGATCGTAAGCAATAACGTTCATTCCGAAAGCACGCATTCGTTTCGCAACTTCAGCTCCGATGCGCCCGAGCCCAAGGACGCCGAGCGTCTTGCCAAAGACCTCGACTCCAAGAAAACGCGAGCGTTGCCACTCACCGTTTCTCACCGAGAAACATGCCTGCGGGATGCTCCGCGAAAGGGCCATCATTAGACTTATGGTATGCTCTGCCGCTGAGATCATGTTGCCCTCGGGCGCATTTATGACGATGGTGCCCTTTGCCGTCGCAGCATCAACGTCAATGTTGTCGACGCCAACGCCAGCACGCCCGATGACTTTTAGATTTGACGCTTCAATTATGTCTTTTGTAACTTTTGTACCGCTCCTGACGATGAGAGCGTCGTAGTTACCGATAAGGCGGGTCAACTCTTCCGGAAGAAGATCGGTCATTACGTCGACGTCGTGTTCTGTCTTAAGCAGATCGACGCCCGCCTGAGATAATGGGTCACTTACGAGTATCCTCATAACTACAATTCCTCGTCAAAAAATTGAAGCGCACGAAGTGCGCCATCGCTATTCGAATGACCTACACGTCTAAAGCGTATTTCTAGTTTTTGTTGGAAAGGCTTATGTAATCACCACCGCAAATAGCGTTCACAAACTGCAAAGGATGCCGAGTATGAAAGACAAACCAACTGTCGTTTTGCTTGAGGACGTCCGNATTGAAGACGTTCCTTCTGTAGGCGGAAAAGGAGCAAGCCTTGGAGAGATGATAAACGCGGAGATTCCCGTACCGCGCGGTTTCGCTGTCACTGCACAAGCTTTCCGACGCTTTTTAGACGAAACGGGCATCGCAAAGCAACTTTTTGCAACACTTCAAGTGAATGTCGATGATGCTAAGGAGCTGGCAGCAGCTGCTGAAAAGGCCAAGAAGCTCATATTAGCAACAAAAATGCCACAGCATATGCGCAACGACATCATCACCGCTTATAAAGAGTTGGGAAAGAGGGAGGGCAATGAGCCTTTAGTAGCCGTACGATCAAGCGCGACGGCTGAAGATATGCCTGAAGCGAGCTTTGCAGGACAACAGGAAACGTTTCTCAACATTAAAGGCGCCAACAACGTCGTCGTCGCGGTTCAAAAATGCTGGGCATCATTGTACGGCGCGCGGGCCATCTTCTACCGGATCAAGCAAGGATTTGACCATGAGTCTGTGAACATTTCGGCCGTTGTCCAAAAGATGGTCAACTCCGAAAAATCAGGCGTCATGTTCACATCCAACCCGACAACTGGTGCACCAGAAGCGATCATTGAAAGTTCCTGGGGCCTTGGCGAGGCCATTGTTTCAGGCTCCGTGTCGCCCGATACATACACAATCGACAGAAAAACCCGCCAGATAAAAGTGAACATCGCCACAAAGAAAATAATGGTTGTTAAGGACCAAAAAACGGGCGAAACAATCACAAAGGAAGTCCCAGCAGACTTGCAAAACAAACGAGTCCTCAGCGACGGTGAGTTGAACACGATCCTCGACCTCGGCGAACTCATCGAAGAGCATTATGAGAGCCCTCAAGATATCGAATTTGCAATCGAAAATGGAGAGGTATTCATCGTCCAATCACGGCCAGTGACGACGATCAAGAGTGGGGGAGCAGAGCAAAAGACGGTCACTGCAAGCGACGCAGAGAAGCTTCTCGAAGGCCTCGGCGCATCCCCTGGCCAAGTGTCGGGCCAAGTAAAAATCATTAGAAGCGTGGATGAGCTCGAAAGAGTCTTACAGGGGGATATACTCGTTACACCAATGACCTCCCCTGATATGGTTCCCGCAATGCGAAGGGCGGCTGCGATCGTGACTGACGAAGGCGGTTTGACGAGCCACGCTGCTATCGTTTCTAGAGAGCTGGGCGTTCCCGCCGTAGTGGGAACGAAAGAGGCAACAAAAAAGCTTACGGACGGTATGTTCGTAACCGTTGACGGTGAAAAGGGCATCATATTCTCTGGAGTGCTCGAGCGGGCCGAGGTGACTCCCGCTGCTGGCGCTGTCACTGTCGCCGCATCAAAACCGATCACTGCAACCGAAGTCAAAGTTAACGTTTCGATAGCTGAGGCCACAGAGCGAGCTGTTGCGACTAGAGCTGATGGCGTTGGGCTCTTAAGAGTCGAACACATGATCCTCGGAATGGGTAAGCACCCACACTGGTATATCGCGCACAACCAACAAGATGTGTTCATTCGCGAACTTCAGAAGGGGATTCGAACCGTGGTCGACGCGTTCTTCCCGCGTCCTGTGTGGGTTCGCACACTTGACGCCCCAACCGACGAGTTCCGAGAGATGGAAGGTGGTGAAGGGGAGCCNATCGAGCCAAACCCTATGCTCGGCTGGNGCGGCATACGCCGCGATTTGCGTGATGTTGAAGTCTTTAAGATGCAACTTCAAACGTTCAAAAACCTCATCGACGATGGCTACAACAACATCGGCATCATGCTGCCCTTAGTTCAACATCAAGACGAAGTTCGACAGGCTAAGCAGATTTTAGCTGAAATGGGCATCGACTTTGACAAGATCGACGTCGGTATTATGATAGAGATACCCGCATCGGCCCTCATAATCGACGACCTTATCGCCGAAGGCATCGACTTCGTTTCGTTTGGAACGAACGATCTCACACAATATACGCTCGCGGTCGATCGTAATAACGAGAACGTAGCCGCCCTTTACAACGAGCAACACCCCGCAGTGCTCAAGCTCATAGAATATGTCATCCGGCACTGCAAAAAGGCAGGTGTTGTCACTTCTATCTGCGGGCAAGCCGGCTCAAATCCGAAAATGGCGGATAAACTGGTACGCATGGGAATTAGCAGTTTATCGTCAAACATTGACGCCGTCGAGCGCGTCAGAGAGGCCGTGGCGCGAACAGAGGCGCGCATCGTTCTCGAGGCCTCACGTGACCTGACGAACGGAGATTAGTCGTCACTTCGTTCAACTAGTGATTCAGCAATGCATGAGGCCAATGAACTAAAGCGGACAAACAGAGGCTACGACCGAGTTCTTAGCTCGATGTGCACGTACCCACACCCAGTGGCAGTACGAGCACATATGAAATATATTCACACGAACCTCGGCGATCCGAACCTATTTCCCGAAATAGCCGCGTTCGAACGACGCGCCATTTCGATCCTAGGTGGTTTTCTCGGTGCAGCTGACGCCGTCGGTTACATCACTTCCGGGGGAACGGAATCAAACATACAAGCAGTTCGAGCGAGTGAAATAATCTCCAGCACGCGACAGCCTAACATCATTGTTCCGGAGTCGGCACACCAGTCGTTTGAGAAGGCTCAGGCTTTCACTGGAGTAGAGGTACGTCAAGCAAGTCTCGATGAACGTTACGCCGTTGACGTTACCGCAGTTGAAGAGCTTGTCGATGAGGATACCGTTTGTGTCGTCGGAATTGCTGGTACGACGGCTCTCGGCGTGATCGATCCGATTCCCGCTCTCGCTAAGGTTGCTTTAGAGAATGACGCCTTTTTGCACGTCGATGCAGCTTTTGGGGGCTTTGTGATCCCATTTCTTGAAAAAAAGTACCCCTTTGACTTTGACGTGGAAGGCGTTCGATCAATAGCCATCGACCCACATAAAATGGGCTTAAGCACAATACCGTCAGGGGGGTTAGTTTTTAAAAGGGCCGCTGACTTTGACGCCCTTAGCACGAACACATTCTACTCAGTGGAACGGTCGATGACCGGCACGAGGGGTGGCGCTTCAGTAGCTGCAACGCTTGCCGTGCTTGAGCATCTTGGCGCCGAAGGATATCGAAACGTCGTTCGTGAATGCATGCGATTAACAAACCTTTGCGTAGAAGAAGCTGCGGAATTTGGTGTGTATCCAGTAATCCCCCCCGTCATGAACATTGTAGCGTTCAAGTTGCCCCGGTTACAACAGTTAGCGCTTAGACTCATCGCGCGCGGCTGGCGTTTATCCGTTATGGGGGGGGCACTGCGAATCATCATAATGCCACATATCAATGAAACGACGATTCTAGACTTCATGCACGATTTAAAAGAGCTCGTAAGGGAATAGCGGTCATCGCATCATATCATCACCGTCGTGAAACTTAGCAAACTGCCCACCAGAAAACATGGACTTTGAAATTGAGCGAATTGTTGAACGAGCGCGGGAGAATAGAGCCCGCGTGCTCCAACTCCAGTTTCCCGGGGGGCTAACGCGGTACGGCCCCCACGTAGCAAGGTGCATAAAGGAACACGTCAACGTCAAGGTCCTGCTCTCGGGCAATCCGTGCTACGGCGCATGCGATCTGGATTATAACCCAAAAGCGGATCTGCTAGTTCACTTTGGTCACGCAGAAATCCCTGAACTCGCGGCACGAGACGTCTGTTTCGTCGAGGTGCGAAGCAATGTTGATGTTATTCCAGTAGTAAACGATGCGCTCGCGCTCATCCGCGGACAGCAGATAGGCATCGCGACTAACGTTCAACACATCCACACTTTAGACTCGGTTTGCCGTCACCTCGAATCAGCCGGTTTACGTTGCTTAATCGGGGACGGTGACAGAAGAGTCAAGTATCGAGGCCAAGTTTTGGGCTGTAACTTTTCGTCCGCGCGAGCGATCGACGTCGAGGAGTATCTTTACATCGGAAGCGGCGCCTTCCACGCCATTGGCGTCGCGCTGGCAACTGGGAAACGTGTTATCGCCGCAGATCCATTTCTGCAGAAAACTTCAATTGCAGACGTTGACCTCATTTTAAAGCAACGGTACGCACTCATGGCGAAGGCGATGGACGCACATACATTTTGTATGTTAGTTAGCACCAAAACTGGCCAGCAAAGGTTTGACCTAGCATTCAAACTCGTAGAAGAGGCCATACAACATGGTTACGACGCGTACACAGTGACGATAAACGAAATAACTCCTTGGACGCTTTACCAGTTCCCTGCAGAAGCATATGTGAACACGGCTTGTCCGCGCGTTGCGATAGATGACTCGGCGCTTTTTAAGGCCCCTATGCTGACGCCCATCGAATTCGAAATGATACTCGGAAAAAGAGATTTTAGTAAATACAGTCTTGATGAGTTTTCCAGCGGCTAAAGGCGCGCGCTGGTAGGGCTCTCTCGCCTGCGGACACCCTACGCTGAAGAAGTAGGTAATGGGGGAGAGGTACTACGCTCACTTTTCTTCTTCGCGTTAAGTGCGAATGCATCGAGTTTTAGTTGCATAGCTCGTTCAACAGGCCTCTCGATCGGATATATGCCAGTAAGACAGCCCAAACAGAGCTTTTCGCGGGGAAGGCCGATTGAATCAATCAGGCCGGCGAGCGTGATGTACTTAAGTGAGTCAACGCCAATCATCAATTTTACGCCTTCCACACTTTTCCGAGCGGCAATAAGCTCCCCGTATGTAGGCATATCGATTCCAAGATAGCACGGCGAGACGATGGGCGGCGTCCCAATACGCATGTGCACTTCCTCAGCCCCAGCCGCTCGTAGCATATCGACGATCTTACGCGACGTCGTTCCGCGCACAATCGAGTCATCGATCATCACAACCCGTTTGCCTTCGACGTGCTTCTTAATTACGTTTAGTTTCAGCCTTACGGCCGTTTCACGCAAATCCTGGCCAGGCATGATAAAGGTCCTACCAACGTAGCGGTTCTTAATAAGACCCTCTGTGTACGGCAGCTGTGATTTTTCCGCATAGCCAACTGCAAAAGCGATTCCCGAGTCGGGAACTGGAATGACTACGTCAGCCTCTACATCCCCCTCTGCGAGCGTTTGCCCTATCTTTCGCCGCACTTCGTAGATCAGGGAACCGTCAAGAACCGAGTCTGGGCGAGCAAAGTAGACGTATTCGAACATACAATGTGCCGTTATCGCCTTTTTAGTTGCCTGTTGGCTCACGAACCCATCGGGCTTAAGGACGATGATTTCACCCGGGCGGACGTCCCTGATGAGCTCACCCCCGAGTGTATCAATAGCCGCACTCTCGCTTGATAAGACAAAACCATCGTCAAACTTCCCAATACAGAGTGGCTTTATACCAAATGGGTCTCTGACGCCGATGACGGTATCATTTATAAGTAGCGTAAGAGAGTAAGAACCGCGGAGCTTGGTCATTAGCTCCTGAACGGCCGTGATAGTATCATTTCGCATCAGTTCCTTCACAAGAAGGTGTGTGATGACTTCTGTGTCCGAATTTGACACAAAAATGCGGCCTTCTGCCTCGAGTCCTTGCCTGATATCAAAGGAGTTGACGATATCGCCATTATGTGCGATCGCAATGGTGCCACCCTGATAATTCACGAGCGCCGGTTGGCAGTTTTCGGATACACTGAGGCCTGTCGTTGAATATCGAACGTGGCCAATACCTCGCGATCCTTTAAGCTGTCCCAACCGATGTTCGTCAAATACCTCTTGAACAAGACCCATGCCACGCTCAACATGGATTGCAGAGTCGTGCGTCGCAATTCCGGCTGATTCTTGACCGCGATGCTGCAACGCATAAAGCCCGTAATAGATTGGTAATGCGACATCTTTGGAATCCAAAGCGATTCCGAACACGCCGCACTTGTCTTTCATCGGCTAGCCTTTAAAATATGATCAATATTTATTAAGGTAGCTATAGTTGCGAAGCCGCCTTGAGCGGCCAAACCCACAATGGACGCATGTTCTTTTACGAAAGTTGTATGAGACTGCGCCGCAGCGCCTGCATGCCACGTGCGTGCGTTTCTGCCGCTTGCCCATTGACGGTGTTCCCTTAGTCATTCAGTTGCCTCGTTTAATGTGAGTTACATTAAGGTGAAATATAGACGACGTTGTCGCCGCGGACGACGATGGTACCAAACTTCTTGATTACCTCGCCGCCTTTGAGCTCTTCGGCCTTATCAAGAACAAGATTTAAATGAACGTCATAACCCTGAAGCTCCCCTCTAAAGTCTCTACCCCCTTTCAGCCTCACGATTACTGGCGTTTCCAAGGATTCATTCAAGATGTCAAGCGGCCTTTGACTCAATCTACACCTCTTACAAGTAGTTCTTCCCTGATAACATACTTAAGTTTATCTTTGAATCTTCATTAAGATTCGTATGCATGACGACGAAAAAACGGCATTTCCTGAAGACTGATACTGCACGGCTTGTAGTAGCTACGCTGAGCACGTACGAAACTAAGAACGCCCTAAAAGGCCGGCTCGAAGTGCTCGAAACGTCTGATCACACGCTTATTCTTCTAAACGGAGTGCCAGTAGCCCTCTGCATCGACAAAACGCCCTTTTTCACTGTGCGAGGCGCGATTGAGCTCAACCCACAACGGCACCTTGTAACCGTGGATATGGGCGCTGTGCGGTTCATACGTAACGGAGCGGATGTAATGAGTCCTGGCATCGTCGATGCCGACGAAAGCATAACACCAGGAGATTTTGTTGTTATTGTTGACGAAAGACACAAAAAACCTCTAGGCATCGGAACCGCGCTTATCACAGGTATTGAAATGATCCACGAAACGAAGGGAAAAGCTGTGCGGATCGTGCACCACGTAGGCGATAAAGTCTGGAACGTTGCGCTATAAACGCAGTTAAAAAAAACATGGCAATGCCCTCATTTAAAAAAGAAGCGATTATCACGTCAATAATGACAGTGCTACGTGCCGCTTCAATATATGATGAGCATAGCACGAAAACTATAAGATGCCCATTGCGTAATAGATTAAGAGTCGATTGTAGGTGAGAGTTCCAAATGGCGCAAAAAAGTTTGATTGATAGAATTTTTGGAAGCCGTCCGCATGCTGAG
>JGI24146J20443_1001047_pt1 | contig 18059 bp, 20 predicted proteins | sample BarGraIncub1131A_FD_20443 | JGI IMG/M metagenome (IMG submission 20443) | reverse complement strand
CCAAAATCTCGGTGATTTTTTTATTTTTTTCAATTTTTATGTCTTTTTGATTTTGGGCTGCTCTTTTTACTTTATAATCCAGTTTTTCAATGGCTTCCACAATGGTTGATAGATTAACACGATTCCCATCAAATGCAATTTTCACCGTTGAATGTGAATAGTTTGCATTAACATTGATGACACCCTTAAGCTTGTTGAGTTTGTTTTCAATTCTATTTTCACAGCTTACGCATGTCATTCCATTGATTTTCAGCGTTTTTGTAATAAGCTTTTGTTCCATTAAAATCCTCCCTGTCAATTCTTGTCTGTGCATATAATATCAGTAAGTTTTGTAGAACTTATGGAGATGCATGCCAGATCAAAAGAAAAATGGCGGTGCAACCAAAATACACCTGGATTGCACCGCTATTTTTCTTTTCCAATTTATTTGGGATAGGTTTGGAGAACATATTTAAACCTTATTGTGCAAAAATTAATGCAATTGCTTCTTTGAATTTTGAGGACTTGCAGTAAAAAATAATTTTAAAGTAACAGCAAGATAAGTAAAATATGCTAATACTTCAAGAATAGATGGATTACCGTTATACCCGAAAACAGCTTTTAAAAACGAACCTACAGGTCCATTTTCATCGATAAAGCCGTTAATATCCCATACGTGTTCAATGATTATTGGCATCCTTGCGCAAATTATAAGATAAGATATCGGTTAAAATGGAGTAGTTTGAAATCTAGTAAATCAATTGTCCAACTATCAAACGAAACAGGCTTTTCGGAACAAATCTTATATGGGTGGACACGCATTTAGCGAAAATTTAAAAAGTACTTTAAAGACATGCGAAAAGGGCAGTGCAATCGGCACTGCCCTTTTTCTTCATTTCTTACCTTATAACTTTCGCAACTCCGCTTTTTTTCGATTGTACTCTTCTTCATCGATTTCACCCTGAGCATACCGCTCATGCAAAATTTCCATAGCATTATTACGAGAAACGGATCCTTCTTTTGCGTTTGAATTCATAAAATGGTGAACGATGAAATAAACACAGATGATAACTAAAACAAGTAATAAAAACAAACCAAACATCATACAAAAGCCAAAACCACTGCCATAACCTATGCCATACATCATAATTGATTCCTTCTTTCTATTTTCAATTCTAGCTTATATTCCACTGCCATTATGATATGAACTGGAACCACTTCCATAACCCGGATTATTGGAATAATCATTGAANTCCTGGATGGTGAAATTGTTGATATCATTAACGACTGTAATAGTGCTTGTAACTAGACCCATCCAGCAGGCATAATTGAATGTATCTGATTGAGTCGGGGTAAACTCAATAATATTTTTTCCGGCTTTTAACTTTTTATCCACGCTAAAACCTTTGATTAGAATTTCATTATTCCAGCTATTTATGTCACCATTTTTTGCGGTTATCGTCCATCTACACAATATATTTTTTTGCACGATAAACGGCGAACATAACCCATTATCCAATGTTGTTGTTATCGTTTGTACATTATCTTTCAGTATCGCCTTCGGAATTTCGTCTAAATCGGGAACAGCATTGTTTTGCCCTGAAGTCTTTATCGCCTGATCATTTCCACCGATATTATAAACTGATTTTTTCATCTTAGTTACCTCTTTCTTAACATGACTATTTTACCTTTATCATCTTCATTCAATAGCTAAAGAAAACTATGCGTCTTTAATCACTTTCTAATTCATTTTCTCAGTATATTCAACATATTATGCCATTTATCAACAGCGTTTTTGTAATATACTTTTCTTCCACTAAATAACAATTTTCACTTCCCGCCTGTCGGTATAATAGCAATTAGTTATGTAGAACTTATGGAGGCAAAATAACAACAAAAAAGTTTCGGCAGTTCAAATAATAAGAATTGATTGATAAACCGATTAAGACTTTTTAATGTAAATTTAAATAATACTAACAATCCGTTCCTCCTGAAAGCAAGGCGGTTGGGTTCCAAGCCATTGACTGAGGATGAACATCCGGAAGTCTATCAGATTGTAGAAAAGCTGACATCAAATGCTAAACTGCCAATGCCCAAGCTGTATATCACACCGTCACCTCAGCCCAATGCCTTTGCCACCGGTCGAAATCCAAATCATTCCGCTGTTGCAGTCACAGAGGGTTTGTTGACGATACTGAATCGTGAAGAATTGGAAGGTGTTCTGGGCCCATGAGCTGGCGCACATTAAAAACAGGGATGTTTTAATCGGTACCATCGCCGCAGTCATGGCCGGGGTGATCACCACCATTGCAACTGGGCACAATGGGCCCTGATGTTTGGCATGGGTGGCTCTTAGGAAAAAGGCGGTGGTTTACTTGCATCCTTACCTTTAATCATTTTGGGACCAATCGCTGCCATGCTGGTGCAGATGGCCGTCTCACAGTCCCGAGAATATCTGGCAGACAGTACAGGTGCAGCCATTGCCGGACAGAGCCGGGGTTTGGCGAATGCACTACTCAAACTGGACGGAGCTTCCAACAGAGTTCCCATGAATGTCAACCCTGCTGCCAGCCACCTTTTTATTGTAAACCCCTTAAGCGCCAAACGCCTCATCAGACTCTTCAGCACCCATCCACCAATAGAAGATCGTGTTCGAAAACTCCAGGCTTATACGGCTTAATGCATGATAATACCTTTAATAAAACTTAACCATTAACAGCGTTTACCCATCACATGTTATCAAAAAATATTTTACCCGCCAAATCAAACGAATTGATTGGCGGGTTTTTTATTTATGATAGGAGTGATCAAGTCCCAAAATGTCCCCCTGGAATAAGATCAAAAATTATTTTAAAAGTGCATACAAGCAGGAATCATAAATCATGTCATGCTTGCAAACGCTGCTTTTCATGACACCCTCTAATGTGAAACCCACCTTTTCCAGAACTTTACAGGATCCTTCATTTTGGGCAAAAGGCTCAGCGAAGATGCGAATAATGTCAAAATCCTCAAAAGCTTCTGTGCAAATCTTTCTCACTGCTTCTGTCATGATTCCGCCATTCCAAAATGGCTCACCCAGCCAGTAACCAAGCTCTCCACTTTTTCGATAAACGTCACTACCCACAAAGATACCGATACTGCCTACACATTCACCGTTCACAACAATTGCCCGGCAAAGCTGACTGGTATCTCCTTTTTCGATACAATCATTGACATACCATTCTGCATCTGCAAAAGTATAGGGAAATGGAAAAGCATCCCTTAATTTATCAGCTATTTTTTGATTGTTAGCATATTTGGCAACATCAGGAATAAAATCCCTTCGCCATTGTTCCAATGTAAAAATCATTTATATTCTCCTTCTTAATTTCAGCATATCAGGAAACTTTATAACCAAGCGCAAATATCAAAAGTGCTGTGTCATCCTGATATTTTATATTCTCTTCTTTATCGCCATACCAACTAAGATGATTCTTTTCAAAAATTCATTGACATCCGTATGATGAGAAAGAAGATATAATCTATCCAAAGAATGATTCCCTGTGGTAATTCCCATGTAGTTTAGATTCCTTTACTGTCAAGAAAGTCATCAAGCAGATTCATGCAAACTGCTTTCTTGTATTCAGCAGAAACTCTGCCTTGAACAGGATGAATCGCCTGCTTATACGCAGCCAGATAATTTTCTCTGACAGCTTTCGCCTCCAAAATAGTCCGGCCAATAAGCATTTCATCAATCTCTTTTCGCCTGAGTATAACATCACCAACAGCACCGAAGGCGGTCATACATTGAGTAATTTTGCCATCTTTCACATTAAGTATAGCAGCAAAGGATACTCTGGACATTGTCAAAGCCTTTCTTGCTCCCACTTTTTTAAAGTAGTAATTATCAAGACCGGTTTTATTCATTAGAATCTCCACGAGAAGTTCATCCTTTTGCAAGATTGTATGGTTTCTTCCGAGATAAAATTCAGCGATAGGGACAACGCGTTCACCTCTCTTGCTGACCAGACGCAATTTGGAATCCGTCACAAAAAAGATAAGCGCACAATCCGCTTTTGGAGACCCATTACAGATATTACCGCCCACTGTTCCAAAGTTACGGATAGCAGGTGCGGCCACAAACGAGGCTGCTTCTTTAAGCATAGAAGGAGTCATTTTACTTTCAATAATATCAGTAAACGTGCATAGAGCACCAATACGAATATAGTTCATATCCTCAACTATATTTTTCATCTCCGGTACTTTATTGAGAAAGAGATATGTTGCATTTTCATCCGGTTTCTTCATTAAATCGGTACCCCCACTGTACGGAATAGCTGATTCATTAGCAAGGATATTCAATGCTTCCTGTAAAGATCTGGGCTGATAATTATTTACCATAAGCCCTGGCCCTCCTTAGCTGCGGTGTCAATCGCTGCAACGATGGCTTTGTAACCGGTGCACCTGCAGAGATTGCCTGAAATACCTGTTTGTATCTCAGCTTCGGAAGGATTGGGATTCCTGGCAAGGATGCATTCACTTGCCAGTATCATACCGGGAATACAAAAACCACACTGGACAGCACTGACAATAGCATAGGCCTTGTTAAGGACTGCAAAACGCTCGGTAGTGCGATATCCTTCAATGGTTAATACATTACTGCCCTCAATACTGCCTAATGCTACCATACATGAGTTAGCCAATCTACCATCTAGAATGACTGCGCAGGCTCCGCATTCGCCCTCTTTACAGCCGCACTTTACCCCGCTAAGACGAAATTCATTGCGTAGGACATCAAGCAAGCGTTCGTTGGCCAGAGCGGTCGAACCAACTTCTGTGCCATTAAGTATAAATCTAACCATTATTAAGCACCTCCTGCAAAACCCACATGGTATCTGCCATTGTGAAGGGCGCCTTATTTAAACAAACTCCCAGAGCGTTTTCCATTGCTTCAACATAGGCCGGAGCCGCGCCAACCATTGGAAGTTCCCCGGCACCCTTCGCTCCGTAGGGACCATGACTGTACGGATTATTAATAATTTTGGTAACCAGATTGGGCACATCCATGGCTGTAGGAATAATGTAATCGCTGAAGTTATTGTTGCGGATGATGCCCTGAGCGTTATAGTCTATTTGCTCTATTGAAGCATAACCAATACCCTGGAGGAAGCCACCTTGCATCTGGCCCTGGATGATATTCAGATCGATGGGAACTCCCACATCATAAATACCCCATGCTCCCAGAATCTTGCTCTCGGCGGTTAGAGTGTCTATTTCCACTTCTATAGCATTTACGGCCCAGGAATAGGTCGGATAAGCATCTCCTCTGAATTCTTGAAGGGCGAATGGAATCATAAACTCTGGTGCGACATAATTTTCTTCGATGATCTGTTCTTCTCCTGTTTGCCATATTTGCTTAAGCTTTCCTGCAGCGCGCTGCAACATTGCTCCAACCGTCATGATCGAACGGCTGGCCACAGTAGGCCCTGAATCAGGCACACGGGCCGTATCCGGATTTTCGATGAGCACCTGCTCATTGGAAATGTCCAAAGTTTCCGCCACAATTTTGCTGAAAGTAGTTTTTAAACCTTGCCCCATATCAGTATTGCCAGTGAGAATTTCTACTTTATCATTGGTGGTTTTTCTGATTCTGACCACTGGTTTAATCAGTTCACCCTCGGCGCTTCCGGTGAAGCCACAGCCATGCAAAAACAACGCTAAACCGATGCCTTTGCGGTATCGTCCTTCCTGCTGTTGATATAGTTTACGCTTAGCTCGATAATCTGTAAGCTCATCAATACGCTGAATCATTTCCGGCAAAGGCACGTGAAAATAATATTTTCCACTGGTAGCAGTGGCATCACCCTTTTTGACCATATGTTTCTCTCTGAATTCCAGTGATTCAATCCCTAATTTTCCAGCGACATGATCCATCATCATTTCTATGGCAAAAATAGTCTGGGGACTGCCGAAGCCGCGAAAAGCCCCGTTCGGTATCGTATTGGTCTTAACAGAACGCCCGGCAACCTGCAGATTGTCTATTTTATATACTCCACTTGAACATATCATAGCACGCTGCAAAACGACAGGCGAAAGAGTGGTATATGCGCCGCCGTTCAATATAACATCTATTCCCATACCGGTAATCATGCCGTCCTTAACCGCAACTTTATAGGTGCAAACAGACGGGTGGCGTTTGGAAGTGAATGCTATATCTTCACGCCGTTCAAAAATGACCTTAACCGGCCGGTCCGCCTTTAGGGCGGCTGCTGCCGTCTGACAAGCGAGTATTGATGGGAAATCCTCCTTACCGCCAAAGCCTCCGCCGGTTGTCTCCTGAATAATCTGAACGTCCTTAGCATCGTAGCCCAATGCTTTAGTGACTGCAGTATGCACATAGTAGGGACATTGCATCGAACCACTTATCACCATTCGCCCACAATTAGGGTAGGCAATAATACCCTGAGTTTCAATATAAGCATGTTCCTGATGGCCAGTCCGAAAAGTCTCTTCAAAAACATGATCAGCTTCTTCCAGCGCCTTGTCAAAGTCGCCCTTGGCATAATTATAATTAAAGAAGACCATCTCAGATTTGCACATATCAAATATAGGGATTAATTCCTCATATAAAACCACAATCCTCTGCAAAATTCTTTCAACTTCTTTAAAATCCGGACCGACAACCATTAAAATCGGATCACCGACAAACTCTACTGTTTCCTCGGCAAAAACGGGCATATCGGCAAGTATGATTTGGACGCAATTTTCACCTGGTATATCGTGATTATCCACCACTAGGTAACCATCGGGCAATTCAGGAATAATAATATTGGAAATACGTGCCTTGGCCTTGGATGATCGCAGCAGCCTGCCATAAAGCATACCATCCATTACATAATCATCCACATACAGGGCTCGACCGCTTACTTTCGAATCATGATCCTTTTTCTTTATTGATTTACTTATCGTTTCCATACTGGACCTCCATACTTTATTGAAATCTTTCATCAATTCATGGTCGGCAAAGTCAACTTTTACAACAGATATTCATTTATTAATACCATTATACAAACAATGATAAATAAGTCAATAGACTGGATCCTAATAGATTTTTATCGATTTTCACAAACTTGAAAGGCTTGTTCAGTGCATTATCCATGGTGCTGGATTATATCAAACATTTTCGTATTGATGACTTTGATGACTATTTATACAAGCTTTTAATCAAAGCCATCCGCAAAATTTAAAATTGCAAATCCTGGACGTCTTAATTTTTTCAACCCCAGAGAAAGAAAATCCAGACGATCCAGTCTCGCAGATAATCCTTCATCAGAATAACCCTCAATTCTATGTTGATTACCTAAATCTCATGAATACAGAAACGCAGTCTAACCTGAAAAGGCTCATAGTTGTGTAACCCATATGACACAAACTAATCCTGGAAAGATAAAGGATAAAATTAAAGGGTAAAAACGAGAGAGATCTGTTGGTGTTCAGCGCTTTAAATGCTGTACCTGAATTAAGCCCTCGAGCACAAGTGCTCGAGGGCTTAATCTATTGATATTAGTTATAAGTTATAAGTGTTGATAGATATTATCTAATACTCAGAGTACCACGAAAAAGTTAAAAATCAAATACAAAAAATAGAATCTATGTTATAGATTATTAAATATTCTTTTTCTCTTGTTCAATTTTTAACTGCTCACTTTTTTCTCTGCTTTCATCGGCATAATCCGCATAGGCTTCCAGATAATCTTCATACTCAATGGTGCAGTCTCTGACGTCAAACATTTTGCAATATCCTTCAAGGGCTTTCCAATCCCTACTGTATGCATGAAAACTCAATGCATTATGTGTATATGACCCGAGTTCTTTAATTCCTGCTTCTTTCGCAATATATCTTGACAGTTCGATCAGAGCGAAAACGTTCATGGCAACCGCCTTAACCCCATCATTGCTTCTAAATACCACGTTTGTATTTAATTTGCCATCTTTAATAGTGTAATGAATGAGTTGAAGGCAAGGAGGATGAGTCAATCTTGCTGCTTTCTGATTCGCAACATGCAATGTAGCCTGTCTGGTCGTTGGATCTTCTTTTAGTTTGTTGATAACAAAATCAATGTTTTTAGAAAATAAATCATGATACGTATATCCGTACATATCTTTTTCAAAATCTTTTGTTCCTTCAACAATTTCTAAGACATAGTCCACCAGCGTGTCCAGCCCTGTAGGCATCGCCATAGTGATTTTTAGGTCTTGTACTCCATCAATGTCCATAACCAGGTGAATTTCTTTTAACTGATCTTCCAGATCTTGATTCTTTCCTAGGACTACATCCGCTTTATTCAAAGCTTTCATAGCCTCCTCAATCCCTTTATGTAATTCCGCTTCATGAATATAAGTAACCATCATTTGCACATTGCTTTAGCATGTGTCATATAAAATTATAACGTGCTAAAACTAACTCCTTTTCTTTGTGTTTTAGAATAAAAAAATAAATACCTTAGCTAGATCATTTTAATTAAGTGGTTCAAGGGTTCTAAACAAAAAACAAAGCCACTAAAGAACCAGCCAGTCGTGCAATCATCACTTTTAAATGGCCTGTATCAAGCGGTGTATAATATTTGCATGATGGTTCAATCCAGCCTTTATTCTTCCAGTAACGATAATCATAGGTTTCCTGTTTAGGGGTGTTTTTCTGCCAATGCTTTTGCTGTACCTTAAAAAACATGAGTGAATTGAAGGACGAACATCCCACACTTTGAGATTGAATGGAATCAAACAATTTTTTTGCTGTCTGTTTAATCTTCCTGTCATATCTTGTCTTAATTTCATGTTCTAATATATTGCTTCCAGCCCGAAATTTTGTCTTTCCAGCAACCTGGAATCCCCATGTGTTCAAGGCTGTAGCCATTGTATTTGCAGCATGCATTGTGGAACCACCGCCTGAAGTTGTTATCACAATTGCCGCCTTGCCGGCAAAAGCCGGACGATGAGAATTAAACGCCATACGATCAATCCAATTTTTCATAATACCATTAACATCTTCAACATAGACAGGGCTTCCCAGAATAATTCCGTCTGCCTGACTGATTTTATCACGAATGGCTAAGAGATCATCCGTTAATGGGCAACACCCCTCCCCTTTATCAAAGCATAACCGACAACCACAACAAAATTTCAAATTCAATTCACTCAGTCGAATCCGCTCAAAAACCATTGGTGTCTCATAAATCTTCCCAATTTCCTGAAGTTCTGATTCGATCTCTGTGGCAAAATGTGCGGTGTTACCGTTTTTTCTTCCACTGCTTAAAATAGAAATTATTTTCATCGTTATTCACTTCGCTTTCCTCAAATCAGTTCTGTCACATCAAACAATATACTAATCATATCAATAATTAAACTTTTCAATATTTTTGACTGATTCATATATGCTTCTTCACAAAATCGGCAATGATTTCAAGTGCCTTGTCGGTGTCTTCTCCTTTTTTGTAGGTAAAACCGTGGGCTGCATTTTCAAACTCATGCTTTTCTACAGATACACCTGCTTGCTGCAAAAGCTCACCATATTTTACTCCCTCATCATGTAAGGAATCAAAACCAGCGACAATCAGTAGTGCCGGTGGTAGGCCTGTTAGTTCTTCCAGAGTTGCATACACCGGCGAAACATGGGGATTCTTTCTCTGTTCTGGTTTTACATAGCTGGTGTCAAACATTGTGGCCTGTCCAGGTGGAATACTGTTTTTAGGCTGAGGTTTATCATAGGCACTTGTGCTTAAATCCAAGGGAGGATAATCCAGCATCTGGAAAACATACTTCATATCACCACGTTCCTTAGCTGCCATACATTCCACTGTAGCCAGATTTGCACCGGCGCTGTGGCCGCCGATTCCTACATGGGCTGTGTCAATACTAAATGCTTCAGCATGATTTATATAATACTGAACCACTTCATGCACTGCTTCCACAGCTGCAGGGTATGGGTAGTCCGGTGCTTTGGGATAATCGATGCTGATGATTTTAGCACCGGTTTTTTCGCGAAAAAACAGGTTCATTTCATCATCCACCTGGGCAATCATCAGCACAAATCCCCCACCGTGCATATCTACATACAAAGGAGCAGGACTTTTATCCTGAAAGCCGTATTCGATCACCTTGACTTTGCCCTGACTGGTTTCCACAGTTCTGAAACTGCGGTCTGAGGTTCGCTTCAGAGGCTTTAATCTGAAAAGCAGACTTGTAACCCGATTCATCATACGGGCTTTTCTTAACATCTTTTTGTCTGTCATATGGAATACCATGTATACTGTACCACCTTATGGGGGATCAGCCATACAACCTTTCATAGTGTTATTCTATCATGTATTCATTCAAATTTCGATATTTCATCTTTTAATAACAGGGTTATTTCCATTGATTACCCTTTTTCGGATTACCCACTCTCTGAACAATCGATTATACTTTTCTGTGATATTATTATATAATAAAAACGGATCTATAATATAGTTTGCTGATGCTGGAAAAGTCATGTAACTCTCAAGTTAAGTGAAATAAGTTAAGCACCAAGCACGGATCACTAAGACCGCCCAAAAGCTTAATTCCTCTGCATGTTTAGAGACATTCATTTATGAAAAGTGTCAATTTATTTGTAAGTCACAATGGTTTAAAACGGTATATCTTGAATAATATTTTGGAAGGAGAATTAATATGATTTTCAAACTAAATGTGGTTGAAATACGAACCCTTCTTTTTGAAGTTGGTGCGGATAATTATGAGGATGCTTATGCCCTATTAAATGATGAGATTTCAGCAAATGATGATCCCTCTGAAGCCGCTAACGATGACATTAAGTGTATTCTTGATTCTGGAATTATACAGCTAATTTCGCCTAATGAAGACGATAGTGTTTCAGAGATGCCCATGCAACCAGAGGCCATTGCCGTTTCCAAGCCCAAAGACATAACGGCTAATGAGACTACGCCAAAGCTCTCTGTGAAATTCTACGATTGGCGGTGTATCTTATTTTTAGAAAATCCAGGAAGTGGAATTTTTGGGATGATTTGGGATATTAGTTTCGAGCCTTACATTGAACTAATGAAAAAGCAGGACATAACCGAGAATGATATTTTGGATCAATTAAAAAACGATGTGAATTCATTTAGTTCTAAGATTGGTGGATGCGATTATCGCATTAACACTAAAATGGTTAATACTGTGGCTGAAATGATTTTTAGAGTTATTAAACGAACCACAGAGTCAGGAGATATTGCCTCAGATTTGTCTTCGATATTCTTCGACGGCCGTTGTGTTTTGTTTATGCATGACAAACATGTGAATATCGGATTAAAAGACATTTGCTATGACGACTATATAGACTTACTGGAAGGTCAAGACCTGAATGACGATGATGTTTTGGGATACATACAGAACGATGTTGAAGATTTTGTCTCGCAATTTGACGGAGGCGACAATCTTATTGATTCAGCAAAATTAAAAAAAATAACGGATATAATGGAAATAATTAAATTCCTGTTATTTAGATAAAATAAAGTTATATTTTGGAGGAATTAAATATGTTAAGTGGAAAAACAATTACTTTAGGAATTACTGCGTGTAGTCCAGCAATCAAATCTCTTGATTTAATTAGAGAACTAAAGCATTTGGGAGCAGAAGTGCATGTTATTATGACACCTAATTCAGTAAACTTTGTCACCCCTTTGCTGGTTCAAAGAGAAGCTGGAACACCTATTCAAATTGAACAGTTTGAGTTACCAAAAGCTTTTGATTCAAATCACCAAGCTAATTCAGTGAAATCCGATTTAATGTTGATTGCTCCTGCATCTGCAAACACTTTAGGAAAAGCTGCAAATGGCATTGCTGATAATCTGCTTTCAACAAATATCTTGTCAGCAAAATCTCCGATCATGGTTGCTACCCATATAAACCCCACAATGTACAGCAAACCGAGTGTTCAGAGAAATCTTGTCCAGTTAAAAGAGGACGGATTTATTTTTGTTGAAAATCCAGATGCAGAGAGCAAGTATCCAAGCCTTTTTCCTGGTATTGATGCAATAATCAAAATGGTAAAGAGAGTATTGATTGCAGAATAAATTGTATCTCCTCCTTATAGCTTATTTAAAAACTACTGTTAGGTTGTTTTAAAAATTCAAGTTCCTTTGAAGTCGACTGACGGTTCAGTATTTCATTCCGATGTGGATATCGTCCGAATTTATCGATAATTGCTTTATGTTTTATTTCAAATTGTAAAGTAGGTTCATCTCCTAATTCTTCAAAAAGGAGCATCGCTTGTTCGTGAATAGAAGATGATTCAGAGTGCATGAAAGGCATAAGAATAAATCTTTTCTGGTCAATAGACAACCCTGAAAATTCCGGATCTTTGATAGCTTCTTGAGCTAACACTAAGGCCATACCATCTTGAGCAAAAGAACTTGGATTGTCACGATTGAGATTTCTTGAAAATTGGTCTAAAACTATAATTTCGGCTAATGTCCCCTCAAGGGTATCTTTCCAATTCGCTAGAAGGTCATGACTCCCAGCAAGCCAAATATCATAAAATATTTCGTTTATTTGCTGATCAAACTTTTCGTTTTTTTGAAACCAAAAAGGTTTATTATCTGGATTGAACCAAAAGTCCAACACATTTTGCCATTGCATTTTTTCCATTTTCGACCTTCCTTTTTTTTGACCCTAGAATAACCTATGATTTTGCGATTGATCTTTGTAATAAATCATCATAGTAAAGCACAAATATCTTTTAATGATGATTGCTATCCTTTGGTTATATTTTCACTTCCCATTAACATTGACCCGAGGATAAAATTTAACTAGAAGCCTATAAATAATTCTATAGTTATTACTATTTGAAAAAATCATGTTCAAATGATGGGCACAAAATAAGTGATAACAGATAGGCAACGACACAGGCGACTGTCATCCTCAACTTATTGTTTTAACCATAACCTCTTTTTCATCATTGCCAAAATTCAATTTTGCCTTTTCAAAAATGGAAATCCCGATTTTGCTTTCAGTCAGGCCACAGACTATTCCAATGATCATCTGTCCTGGAACGGTTGCCAACAGGTCCTTGGCAGTCATTTCACCAATTGATATATTAAAAAGCCCAATTTCTATAAATAAATACAGTATGATTGAGCAGATACCAATATAAATTAAACGCATTAATGGATTCATGCGATCATCTTTTTCTGAATCAGGTTTGTCTGGTGGTCCAACAAGTGATTCTTTAGGCGACTCCAGCAATAAATTTATCTCATTGGGAATCGCTTCATCCTTATTATTCAGGGATTCTGATTCGTCATCAATCAAGCTTCAAAGATTTTTTCTGTTAATCATATCACTTCTTTTTTCCAAATCATCAATGATTTTCTTAATTTCCGGATCAAACATTTTTTATCCTTCAGTTTAATAATATTTTTAACGATTTCATTTAGATAATCTGAATGTCACAGTATTATCTTACCCAGCCGACCGAGAATATAAACACAACTTAATGTTAATTCAAGCCAGTTACACGGATAGGTTGAAAGAAACTGAATGGCATAGATGACTCTGGTCAAATTATACCATTTTAATTCCAGCTTTTCCTTTTTCGCCGCTATCTGTGAACTTTTCAATCGTCCCCTTTTTACGCAATTTTACACCGAACTGATTGATGATATTGTTTTCAGGTTTAAATATTTTATCATTAAATATTGACATCTTTACTGTATTTATGTATAATTGTAGCATGCTACATATTTTGCGAGGATAACTATGTGTCAAAGTGATGATATCGGATTTTTTATAAAACTTATTCATGAATGTATTGAAAAAAAAGCCAATCATACCCTTAAGGCGTTTGATTTGACTTTATCTCAAGCCCGTATTCTTTTTTATCTCCATGATCATCAAGATGCTCAAACCTCTCAGAAAGATCTTGAAGACTTTTTTGAAGTAACCCATCCTACAATCATTGGTATCTTAAACCGATTAGAGAGAAAAGGCTTTATTCGAAGTGAATCGAATTCAAAAGACAAACGGGTGAAGAATATTTTTCTCACTGATCAAGGAGGTCAGATTTTTTGCTCAATGGATCATTTCCGGGAAACAACCGAAGAAAATATGCTGCGCGACTTAACAAACGATCAAATCAAAGAATTGCAATCAACCTTAAAAACCGTCTACAAAAATATTCAAGAATTATAAAGGAGGGCTATTGATGACTCAATTACCTAACCAAACCAACCAGGAAGTTGGAAGTAAACAGAAATATCTGGGACATAAAGGACTTATTACTTTTATGGCTCTCATGAATATGTTTATTCCTCTTTCCACAGACATGTATTTGCCGGCATTGCCAAGTATGAATTCATATTTTGGAAGCAGTTTTGCCATTACAAATTTAACATTAAGCGCTTTTTTCTTATTTTATGCTATTGGAATTTTATTTTGGGGTCCACTCAGTGATAAGTATGGTCGTAAACCCATTCTTTTAGTGGGAAGCATCCTATATGCAGCAAGCAGTATCGCTTGTGCCATGTCGGTAAATATTTACTTCCTGATTGCAGCCAGAATCCTTCAGGGGATTGGTGCCGGAGGAATAACATCGGTTTCCATGGCAGTTGTGAAGGATTCTTACTCCGGGAAAAAAAGGGAATCCATTTTAGCCATTTGTCAGTCCATCGCCGGGCTTGCTCCCATGGTTGCTCCCATTGTCGGCGCCTTAATTCTAAGCTTTTCCGATTGGAGAGGCTCCTTCTGGGTGCTTGCACTCATCAGTATTGTCAACCTGGGTTTTTCCATTTTATTTCAGGAAACTTTAAAAGATGAAGAACGATATAACGGAACATTGTTTGGTTCGATTGGACGTCTGGTGGTTGTCAGCAAAAACAAGAGCTTTATTGTCCCTGCCCTCATATTTTCTTTAAGTATGCTTCCATTTATGGGCTATATTGCTGTTTCATCCTATGTTTATGTGGATTACTTTGGCCTCAGTGCTCAGGTTTACAGCTATTTCTTTGCTGCCAATGCATTGCTGTCCATAGCAGGCCCTTTTATCTATGTAAAATTCCTAAGCAATATGGATAAAAAATTGTTTGCTTCAATGATTTTAACCATCTCAACATTAAGCGGCGTTTTAGTCATGACCCTGGGCACCTTAACTCCGATGTTATTCTGGATTTCTTTCCTCTTAATGTCTTTATCGGGTGCTGTGATGCGTCCTTTCAGCACCAATCTGCTGCTTGAACAACAGGAAAGTGATACTGGTTCAGCCTCTTCTGTCATCGGCACACTATTTACCGTATTGGGTAGCATCGGAATGTTTCTGGCTTCCATTTCATGGGGAAATATAGTCATCGGTCTGGGTGTGCTTATCACAATTTTCTCTCTAATATCCCTGCTTTCATGGAATGTGTTTATGAAATCAAAAATTCCCTGCGTAGGAGTAAAAACCATCTCATCCAATTGACCCAATTTTTAAAGTCCTTTTGTGTTTTCAAAAAAAAAAGAAAGACCATGTTTGACTGTCAAACATGGTCTTTCTTTCAATTATGCAGCCAGGAAAATTGATTCAAACTCCGGACCTTCCACTTTTTCTTTTACCAGTAAAACATTAGCCAACCTGTTAAGCTTGCTGATGTTTTCTCTAAGAAGATACAGAGTTCTCTGGTAAGCATGATCAATAATCTGCTTGACTTCGTTGTCAATAATACTTGCGATTTCATTACTGTAACTCTGCGCCCGTCCAGAATCACCGCCATCAAAAGAGCCATCATTTTCGTTGACAAAAATCATATTGGCTAATTTATCACTCATACCATACTTAGTCACCATATTTCTTGCGATCTCATTCACTCTTTTTAAATCGTTTGATGCCCCTGTACTGACTTCATTTAAAATTATTTCTTCAGCAGCTCGACCACCTAAAGCAATAATGATTTCTTCAATCATCTGAGATTTGGTATGATAGCTCTGGTCTTCGGAAGGTCTGCTTGCCGTATAACCGCCCGCCATACCTGAAGGAATAATCGTGACCCGATCAACATTCCGGCATGATGAAGCAAGCTTAATAGCAATGGCATGGCCTGCCTCGTGAAAAGCCGTTAATTTTTTGTCCTTGTCACTCATCACATGGCTCTTTTTCTCAGGACCCATCATGACCTTGAATGCAGCCTCTTTAATAATCTCATTATCAATTTCTTTCTTATGTCCTCTTGCCGTTAATATAGCAGATTCATTCAGCAGGTTTTCCAGATCCGCACCGGTAAAGCCCGGTGTGATTCTTGCCACTTCGTCCAATTTAACATCATCAGCTAATGGTTTCCCTATTGCATGAACGGTTAGTATCTGTTCTCTTCCTTTAATATCCGGCAATCCAACAAACACACGTCGATCAAACCTTCCAGGTCTCAAAAGTGCTGAGTCAAGAACGTCCGGTCTATTTGTAGCTGCAAGGATGATGACGCCTTCATTGATGCCAAAGCCATCCATTTCAACCAGTAATTGATTCAATGTCTGTTCTCTTTCCTCATTTCCACCGCCCATATTAGCGCCACGTTTACGCCCTACTGCATCAATCTCATCAATAAATACGATGCAAGGTGCATTCTTCTTTGCCTGTGCAAAAAGATCACGCACTCGAGAAGCGCCAACCCCAACAAATATTTCAACAAAGTCTGAACCACTGATACTGAAAAATGGTACGCTAGCTTCTCCTGAAACTGCTTTTGCCAAAAGGGTTTTACCTGTACCCGGAGGTCCTATCAGGAGAACCCCTTTTGGTATTCTGGCACCAAGTTCAACAAATCGTTCCGGGGCTTTAAGAAATTCAACAATTTCTTCCAACTCTTCTTTGACTTCGTCAGCTCCTGCAACATCAGCAAAGCTAACCGTTTTTTGATCGTCAATCGACAATTTCGCCCGACTTTTGCCCAGTTCCATTGCACGATTTCCTCCTAAACCTCCACCTTGCTTTTTTTGATTAACAGCGAACCAAATACTCAGTAGGATGATAAAACCTACGGCCAGCACGATTTGAGACCACCATGGCATTGTCAAAGGCTGAGTTATACTGTAAGATTTGATGAGTTGATTATCCGCAGCCTGGGTAAACCTGTCTGAAGCTGACGTAATATCTGGTGGAACAGTTACTTCATACTTTGTGAGTTCATTGTTTTGATCCAATGCTTTGTTTAACTGAACTTCAGCCATATCACTCTGCAATACAATGCTATTCACATTTCCCGACTGGATTTCTGTTAACAGCCTGGAATAATCCATGTTTTGGGGAGTGTTTCTGATTGAACTAAATGCAATCGAACCAACGATGACTAAAAATATAATAAGGAATATACCCTGTTTTTTTAAATATTTCATCACACAACCTCCATAAAACAAACTGTCAGGAACGTACCTTCAATAATCGAATTTATAATATTTTCTTTATCACTTCTTTGGGACTTTACTCTCATTTGAACTTCTTTCATGATTTTTTTATTTTTTAAATGAACAATCATTTAATTATTCCTTAAGAAAAAGTGTGATTGTTTTCTCAAACAAAGATCATAAGAAAACAATCACACTTTTTCTTTTCCATTTTTATACTAATAAGGTGTCTTGTATTATACCAATCATTTCATGAAGCAGCTCGGTTCTTTCAGCTTTTGTTTTGTTGCTGTTCACTGCAATTGCTTTTATCGGATAGAAAATCATTGCATACACATTTTCATCATGATAATTTTTTATTATCTCTCGCTGTTTAAGATCGGCAATCAGCATCTTTATATCGAAAATGCCTTCTGTTTCTGAACAGCCATTGACAAGGGATGGTGAATTTGAGAACTGATCAACAAAGCTGAAGATCTCCTGATTTTCTTCAATATAATCATAATAGCTTTGAATCAATCCTTCAATGAGTTGCTTTTCGCCCATTCCATAATGTACTCTGCTTAGAATATAATGACAGATTTCTTCCATGTACTCACGATAAATATCCTGTAACATGATTTCTTTGCTGTCAAAGTAAGTATAGACCGTTGCCGGAGAAACACCAGCCTCTTTTGCGATTTTTGAAATTGAAG
>JGI24146J20443_1001037_pt1 | contig 18205 bp, 11 predicted proteins | sample BarGraIncub1131A_FD_20443 | JGI IMG/M metagenome (IMG submission 20443) | reverse complement strand
CGCAACCAATTATGGCGGAATAGCTCAGCTGGCTAGAGCATTCGGTTCATACCCGAAGGGTCGTAGGTTCAAGTCCTATTTCCGCTACCATAACTCACAAGTAAACTTGTGCTCACAAGTAAACTTGTGGGTTATTTTTATTCGTTGCAAAAAAATATGAAATTAAAACTGTAGTATATTAATATGCCAAAGCATATAAGTATAAATTTCTCGAATATATAATACCATTAAATGACAAGCTTCATTTAATACTTTAAAACCTACTATATTAATATGGTAGGTTTTTTTATATTATAGGGTATTATAAATTTTATATGTAAAAAATATACAAATTATTGTCTCATGAAAAGTGTACAAGAATATCACTTTATGACAATTATTTCCACAAACGTTTGTTATAATGAAGTCCTAATTATTAAAGGCGGGTGAGTTATAATATGCAATACGGAATTGATATTTCTCCATACGAAAGACTTAGAAAGATAAAAGATGAAGCACAAAAGAAAAATGCATTGAATATAAGTTTAATCATTAGAGGTGTTGTCTATTTTGCAATAAGTTTATTAATAAGCAGAGTCCTTCTTCTTAATAATACTGCACCGTTTGGTATAGCTTTTTTAATAGCTACGGTACTTATTAATAATGATAGGATTTCGATAATCGCAGCTAGTGGTACATTTTTAGGGTATATTACTTTATATGATACCATAAAAAATTTGCCATCTTATTTAATAGTAATAGTTACAATTGCTTTTTTGAGCCATAGTTTTAACAAAATAGAGGTTAAAACTAAAGCGTTAGCTAGTATGTTTGCAATTATTTTATTTGAATTGAGTGCATACAATTTCTTTATCACTCAAGTAAGTGGACTAATGGCTTTTTTAAATTCATTTTTTCTAGTTTTATGTATCTTCCCTTTATATTTTATTCTTGATTATAGTCTTTTATGCTTCAGAGAAATTAAAACAAAACATATATTTTCAAATGAAGAAATAATAAGTATGTCAATTATAAGTTCTTTAATAATAGCAGGCACTTGGGGATTTAGCATTTTTACTATATCAATTACAAATATATTGGGTCTTGCTTTTGTAATAATAATAGCATACATTAGTGGAAGTGGGACTGGAGCTGCAGCTGGCGTTGCTATGGGTATTATTGTGGGTATGTCTTCCCAAAATATGATTGTATTTATAGCAATGTATGGAATTTGTGGCCTAATAACAGGTGTTTTTAAAGAAACTGGAAAGCTTTTAAGTGTAACCTCTTATTTAGTGGCTTTTTCGATAATAAAGATATACTGTATTACGGGGCCTAAGTTTATGTTATTTGAAGCCTTTGTAGCAGCTGTTATATTTTTGCTAATTCCACAAAATATTTATGAAAAATTATCCATAGAGTTTAATTCAGATAAAAAAAAGCAAAATATAGAGCAGGGATATATAAATAAGATTAAAGATACATTTGTAGGCAGGTTAGATAATTTTTCAGATGTACTCTTTAATATGTCAGATATATTGAATAATTTAGTTGATAATGAAAAGCTTGCAATGAAAGGTAAAAGTAGTGCGCTAGTCGAAAATCTTGCAGACAGGGTGTGTAGTAATTGCAATATGAAGTCTATGTGTTGGAAAAGAGAATTGCATTATACATATGCGGCATTTGAAGAATTAATTCAAAATTTTGAGGGGAAGAGCAATAGTGTACCGGAAGAAATTGAAAGGAAATGTATAAAGAGGACTGCCATTCTTAAAAATACGGAGGATATTGTTAATAAGCACATTATAAATGAAATGTGGAGAACGAGACTTAGTGAAGGTAGAGAACTTTTAGCAAATCAAATTAGTAATATGGCGAATTCCGTAGGGGAAATTGTTGAGGATTTTAATTCTGAAATTCAATTAGATACGTCTATGGAGAAAATTATATGTGGAGCTTTAGACAAAAGTAGAATTAAGCATAATGATCTTATATGTTTAAATGATAAGCTAGGGCGATTGAGCATTAAGTTGTCACTTAACGCTTGTAGTGGAAGGCAAATGTGCGTGAAGGACTTATTGCCTATAATAAATAGTGTAACAGGGAAGACTATGTGTGTTAGTGATGAGGGGTGTAGCATTGACTCAAAGACCGATATGTGTAAGGTTACAATTGAAGAAGCACCTAAGTTTCATGTAGTGTCACATGTTGCCAGGCAGTGCAAAGACGGTGAAAAGTCGAACGGGGATAGCTATAGTTTTGGTAAACTTACGGATGGAAGTTATATGTCAGTTATCAGTGATGGAATGGGATCAGGTCCTAGGGCAGGTAGAGAGAGCGAGGCGGCTGTTGAATTAATAGAAAAATTTACAGCGGCAGGCTTTAGCAAAATTACAGCCATTAACACTGTAAACTCAATAATGACATTAAGATTTTCAGAAGAAGAAAAATTTTCAACTATTGATTTAAATAGTATAGACTTATATACTGGGGAAATTGATTTTTTAAAAGTGGGAGCAGTTGCAACATTTTTAAAATCAGGTGAAAATTTAGAAATTATAAAATCAAAATCCCTTCCTATTGGTGTTTTAGATAAAGCAGATATAGACATTCAACAAAAGAAATTAAAAAATGGCGATGTTATAGTTATGCTTAGTGATGGTGTATTAGATTATAATGATGAAAATGTAGGTAGAGTCGATTGGGTCGTTGATTATTTGGGCAAAAATAATTGTAATAGTCCAAATGACTTGGCTGAAGGGTTGCTAGCAGAAGCAAAAAAATTAAGTGGCGCTAGGGTAAAAGACGATATGACAGTTCTTGTTTCAAAGATATATAGTTTGTATTAATAAAGGGGACCACGCGAGAAAAAATGTTTTATAAAATAAGATAGAAATTTGGAGGTGAATGGTTTATAAGAATTAGAAAAATGAAGAAAGTAATTATGAGAAGCGAGCCATTCTCATATATTCTTCATTTTTTCCTTTTTAGAGTTATGTTTAAAGAAATGTAAAATATATGTTACTATATGATATAGTAATATGATATAGTAATATGAGATTTAGAATATACAGAATTTAAAAAAAGAAATATTTTATAAAATAAATTTGGGAAGTGAAGGTTTTGTCAGATAAGGTAATGAAATATATAAAAGAAAATTTAATGTTTGATAAGGGTGATAAGGTTATAGTAGCAGTTTCGGGTGGACCTGATTCCACATGCTTGCTCTATATTTTAAATGCATTTAAAGAAGAATTGGGGATTACACTTGTTGGTGCACATATAAATCATTGTCTTCGAGGGGATGAATCTGATAAGGATGAGGAATATGCAAAAAGAATTTGTGAGAGTTTGGATATAAATTTTTATAGCAAAAAAGTGGATATACATAGAGTTTCTAAGGAGAAAAATCTATCCTGTGAAATGGCAGGGAGAGAAGTTAGATATGATTTTTTTAAGGAACTTATAACTAAACTAAATGCAAGCAAAGTTGCTTTGGCACATAATGCTAATGATCAAGCTGAAACTATTTTGATGAGGATAATGAGAGGAACAGGTATTGCGGGAATGATAGGTATAAGACCTGTTAGAGACAAAATTTATGTAAGACCTATACTACACCTTAGTAGAAAAGAAATAGAGAAATACTGCCTTATTAATAATATAAGTCCAAGGATAGATAAATCAAATTTAGAAAATATCTATGCTAGAAATAAAGTTAGGCTCGAACTAATTCCATATATTGAAGAAAATTTTAATAATGATATAATTAAAACATTAAATCGATTATCGGATATTGTAAAAATAGATAATGAATATTTGGAGAATATTTCTCAAAAAGAATATGAAAAATGTTGTGAGATAGGTAAGCAAAGGGTTATAATAAACAAAAGCGCATTTAAGCTCCATGAAGCGATTTTAAGTAGAATTGTTAGAAGCGCTTTACTTGCAGTGAATCATAATTTATATAATTTTGAAAAAATCCATATATCTAATGTTATAGATCTTCAAAAACATGATACGGGTAAAAGCATAATGCTTCCGCAAAATATAATAGTTGAAAACTGTTATGGAAATATTCAAATATATGTATATGTAAAGGCTATGGAAGTTTATAATAATCAGTATTATTTAAAGATTAATGAGAGAAATGTAATTCATTCTTTAAATAAAGTAGTTAAAATTGATGTTAAATCAAAGTTGCAATATATGGAATTCATAGGGAGCGATTATATTAAGTATTTTGATTATGATAAGATTTCAGGGTCAATATCATTAAGGTATAGAAAAGATGGGGATAAATTCACTCCATTGGGTATGTTAGGTAATAAAAAAATAAATGATTTGTTTATTGATTTAAAAATACCCAAGGCCCAAAGAAATGAAATACCTTTAATATGTTTTGGAGATGACATAGGTTGGGTAGTTGGATACAGGGTTAGTGAAAAATTCAAAGTTTCAAAGGATACTAAAAATATATTGCAGATTAGAATTGGAAGCGAGGAATAAGAATGAACAATGATATTAAAGAAGTATTGTACAGTGAGGATCAATTAAGGGATAGAATTAGGCAACTTGGGGCAAAGGTAAGTAATGATTATCGTGGTAAAGAACTTATACTTATTGGTGTTTTAAAAGGCTCAGTTATATTTATGGCGGATTTGGTAAAACAAATTACAATTCCATGTAAAATGGATTTTATGGCAGTTTCTAGTTATGGAAATTCAACAGAAACCTCTGGCGTTGTAAAAATTTTAAAGGATTTAGACTTTGAAATCCAAGGGAAGGATGTACTAATAGTAGAGGATATTATAGATTCTGGAGTTACACTTAAGTATCTCACTAAATATCTTGGAGCAAGGAAACCAAATAGTTTAGAAATTATATGTTTACTTAATAAACCAGAAAGAAGAAAGGTAAATATAGATGTTAAATATATGGGATATGATGTACCAGATTATTTTCTTGTAGGCTTTGGACTCGACTATGCAGAAAAATATAGAAATTTACCATATATAGGTATATTGAAAGATGAAATATACCAGTAAACGTGTATAAAATGTATATTATAGATATTATATTAATTAGTTATTAATATAATATAATATTGTCAAGTGCTTTTTAATGTGATAAAATTTCATAGTAAATAAAAAGAGAGGGGGGTTTCTAATGAAAAAAATTTCTAGTGCATCAATTTGGCTCGTAGTCTTTGTACTTGTGATTTTTGCATCACTAGCCTTACTTGAAACTAATAAAAATGGTAGCACAATCAGTGTCGATAAATTCCAACAATATTGGGTTAAGAAAGAAATTAAAAGTGTTCAGGTAAGCGAAGATAAAACTGTAGCTGGAGTATTGACTAACGGAACTCAATATGAAACCGTAGTTCCATTAGAGAGATTAATGCAAGTTATGGACAAATACCCAAATGTGAACGTTAAAGAAACCTATGTAAAACCGGCTAGTATGCCAATGTGGTTACAAATAGTACCAACATTGCTTATAATTTTGATGTTGGTTGCTTTTTGGTTTATGTATATGCAGCAATCACAAGGTGGCGGTGGTGGTGGAAATCGAGGCGTAATGAATTTTGGAAAAAGTAGAGCTAAGATTGCTACGCCAGACAAGAAGAAAGTTACATTTGATGATGTAGCAGGTGAGGATGAAGAAAAGGAAGAACTCGCAGAAGTTGTTGATTTCTTAAAGCAACCTAAAAGATATTTGGAAGCCGGTGCAAGGATTCCTAAAGGTATTCTTCTTGTAGGACCACCAGGTACAGGTAAGACTTTGCTTGCAAGGGCTGTATCAGGAGAAGCGGGAGTTCCATTTTATAGTATATCTGGTTCTGACTTTGTAGAGATGTTTGTAGGTGTTGGAGCTTCAAGGGTAAGAGATCTATTTGAGCAAGCTAAAAAAAGTGCTCCTTGTATAATATTTATTGATGAGATTGATGCAGTAGGTAGACAAAGAGGAGCTGGTGTTGGCGGTGGGCATGATGAGAGAGAGCAAACTCTGAATCAGTTATTAGTTGAAATGGATGGATTTGGAGTAAATGAAGGTATAATTATGATAGCGGCCACCAATAGACCAGACATACTAGATCCAGCTCTTTTAAGACCGGGTAGATTTGATAGGCATATATTGGTCGGTGCACCTGATGTTAAAGGACGCGAAGAAATTTTAAAGGTTCATTCTAAAAATAAACAATTAGCTGATGAAGTAAAGCTTGATGTGTTAGCTAAAAGAACACCAGGGTTCACAGGTGCAGATTTAGAGAATTTAATGAATGAAGCTGCATTACTTACAGTAAGAAATAATAAAAAAATTATAGAAATGAAAGAGCTTGATGAAGCAGTGACTAGAGTTATTGCTGGACCAGAAAAGAAGAGCAAGGTAATAAGCGAGAAAGATAGAAAATTAACAGCATATCATGAAGCAGGGCATGCTGTGGTAATGAAATATTCTCCATTATCAGATCCGATTCATCAAATAAGTATTATACCAAGAGGTATGGCCGGTGGATATACTATGCATCTACCTGAAGAAGATACTGCTTATACTTCAAAGTTAAAACTTAAAGATGAGATTGTAGGATTACTTGGTGGTAGAGTTGCAGAAAAATTAATATTACATGATATTAGTACTGGTGCTAAAAATGATATTGATAGAGCATCAGCAATTGCAAGAAAAATGATTATGGAATACGGTATGAGTGATGAACTCGGACCGATATCCTTTGGTAATGATCATAATGAAGTATTCCTTGGAAGGGATTTAGGTAAGAGTAGAAACTTCAGTGAAGAAATAGCTAATAAAATAGATTCAGAAGTTAAGGCTATTATTGATGAAGCATATTCAAAAGCTGAAAAAATTCTTGCAGAGAACGAAAGTAAACTTCATGCAGTAGCTCAAGAACTATTGTTAAAGGAAAAACTTGAAGGTGCAGATTTTGAGGCTATAATCGCGAGAACGGAAGCGGATGAAATTGTTAAATCGGAAACAGGTAATATTGAATTATCAAAGAGTTAGCAAAATTAAAAGATATACAGTTGATTATGCTGTATATCTTTTTTTTTATTAGGAAACATGTTAAAAAAATCAAAATCTAATTGGGAGTATGTTTTATTGTAATATGTTACATTTTAAATGATACCAATTAAATATTTTATATGAATTGTGATATAATACAATACATTAGTATTTAATATATATACATATACATATACGAGGGGTGAAGTAATGAAAAGCGATATAGAAATTGCACAAAGTGCTAAGATGCTGCCTATACGTGAGGTAGCAGAAAAAATGGGATTAACTGAGGATGATATCGATTTATATGGTAAATATAAATCAAAAATTTCGTTAGAGGTACTAAAAAGAAATGAAAATAAAAAAGATGGGAAGTTAATATTAGTTACAGCTATAAATCCTACTCCAGCAGGGGAAGGAAAATCTACGGTTACAATAGGGCTTGCACAAGCTTTATGTAAGCAAGGTAAAAATGCAGTGATAGCATTAAGGGAACCTTCTCTTGGACCGGTATTCGGTGTTAAAGGTGGAGCTGCTGGTGGTGGATATGCCCAAGTTGTACCAATGGAGGATATAAATTTACATTTCACAGGAGATATGCATGCAATAACTGCAGCTAATAACTTACTATCAGCAGCTATAGATAACCATATTCATCAAGGTAATGAGCTAAAAATTGATAGTAGAAAAATCATTTTTAAAAGGGTTATGGATATGAACGACCGTGCACTTCGCAGTATTGTTGTTGGAATTGGTGGTAAACCTAATGGATTTTTAAGGGAAGATGGGTTTATGATAACCGTTGCTTCAGAAATAATGGCTATTCTATGTTTATCTATTAACCTTATGGACCTAAAAGAGAGAATGGGCAAAATTCTGGTAGCTTATGACCTAGAAGGCAACCCAATTTATTGTAAGGATTTATGTGTGAATGGTGCAATGGCATTACTTATGAAGGATGCCATAAAACCTAATTTAGTTCAGACGCTTGATAATACTCCAGCCATAATACATGGGGGACCTTTTGCTAATATTGCTCATGGTTGTAATAGTATACTAGCAACGAAAATGGCTTTAAAACTAGGAGACTATGTTGTAACAGAAGCAGGATTTGGAGCAGATTTAGGGGCTGAGAAATTTTTTGATATAAAATGCAGATATGGTAATTTAAAACCGGATTGTGTAATTCTCGTGGCTACAATAAGAGCACTAAAACACCATGGTGGAGTAAAAAAAGATAAATTAAATGAACCTAATGTAGAAGCTCTTTCAAAAGGGATTACGAATTTAGAAAAACAAATAGAAAATATTAAAAAATATGGAGTTCCAGTAATAGTATCAATAAATAAATTTAGCCTTGATACTGATGAAGAGATTGAGTATATAAAAGAATTTTGTGCACATATTAATGTTAAAGTAGATTTAACTGAGGTATGGGAAAAAGGGGCAAATGGAGGACTTGATTTAGCCAGCAAAGTCTTAGATACTTTAAAAAATGAAAAAAGTAATTTTAAGGTTTTATATGATGAATTACTTCCTATAAAAGAAAAAATAAATATTATTGCCTCGCAAATATATGGAGCGGATGGAGTAGAGTATACCATGTCTGCGAATAAACAAATTGCTGAAATAGAAAAGCTTGGTTTAGATAAAGTTCCAATTTGTGTTGCAAAAACTCAAAATTCTTTATCAGATAATCCAAATCTCTTGGGAAGACCAACCAACTTCACTATAAATGTAAAAGAAGTTAAAATATCCAATGGAGCTGGATTTATTATAGCTCTAACAGGAAACATAATGACAATGCCAGGTCTTCCTAAGGTGCCGGCGGCAAATAAGATGGATATTTCTGAAGATGGGACTATATCGGGTTTATTTTAATCGCAATTCATAAATCGTTAATATTAGATTACTGTGGTGAGAATTACATCTTTGAAAATGATGTTTAGAGCATCTCAGGGATAATTAATCTAAATTAAAGGAGAATAAGGTTGTTATAGAATATATTCTATAACAACCTTATTTTTAAATATGCCATTTTGAGAGAAGATAATAAAGAAAAGCAGGTTATACTATTTTATAAACAAACCTTATTTAAAATAAATAACTTGACAAATATGGTCAAGTTGTTAAAATTAAATTGATAAATTAGGAATAGTTAAAATTAATATTTAACATTATTCCTAATACTAGTATTGTATTTTTACAAAAAAACATAAAATAGCTTTGGAGCTGTTTTATATTATATAGGTGGTGTATAAAGTGATTTTAGTTTTAGATGTTGGTAATACTAATACGGTTTTAGGAGTTTTTAAGGAAAAAAATTTACTTGTAGAGTGGAGAATATCTACAGATGCTAAAAAAACTGCTGATGAATATGGGATTCAAGTAATGCAATTATTTTATCAGAGTGAATTAAAAACAAAGCAAATTAAAGGTGTAATAATATCCTCAGTTGTTCCAAATATCATGTATTCATTAGAACATATGATAAGAAAGTATTTTAATTTGATAGCTATGGTTGTAGGACCGGGAGTAAAGACTGGAATAAATGTAAAATATGACAATCCTAAAGAAGTAGGCGCGGATAGAATTGTTAATGCCGTTTCAGCCCATGAAATTTACAAAAGGTCGTTAATTTTGATAGACTTTGGGACGGCTACAACTTTTTGCGCTATAAGCAAAGATGCTGATTATATAGGAGGAACTATATGCCCTGGTATTAAAGTAGCTTCTGATGCACTATTTGAGAGAGCTGCGAAGCTACCTCGGGTGGAACTTGTAAAACCAGAGAAAATTATAGGTAAAAATACCGTTTCAAGCATGCAGGCTGGAATAATATATGGATATATTGGTCAAGTAGACTATATTGTTAATGTAATGAAAAGTGAAATGATTAGTATGGGGGAAGAAGAGCCATATGTTGTGGCAACGGGAGGACTCTCAAAGTTAATATCAGATGAATCCTTTGCTATTGATGAGTTCCATCCCAATTTAACGTTAGAAGGGCTTAGAATTATTTATGAGAAGAATAAGGAATAGGTGATTTAATGAAAATATCAAATATATGCTTTGAAAATGATGTTTTTTTAGCGCCTATGGCAGGAATTACAGATATTGCCTTCAGAGGATTATGTAAAGAATTAGGTTGTAGTCTCGTGTATTCTGAAATGGTAAGTGCTAAAGGATTATATTATGGAAGCAGCAATACACAGTCTCTTATGCAGATATCCGGAAAGGAAAAACCTGTAGCTATACAAATATTTGGGAATGATCCTAAAATTATGGCTAGCGCCTGTGAAATATTCAATTCGAGGGACGATATATGTTTAGTTGACGTAAATATGGGGTGTCCTGTTCATAAGATAGTAAAAAATGGTGATGGATCGGCACTTATGAAAAATCCTAAACTAGCAGCGCAAATAATAAGAGAAATGAAAAAAGTCTCTACAAAGCCTATAACAGTAAAATTTAGAAAGGGTTTTGATTCAAATAGTGTTAATGCTGTAGAATTTGCTAAATACATGGAGGATGCTGGTATTGATGCTATTACGGTGCATGGTAGGACTCGCGAGCAAATGTACGACGGAAAAGCTGATTGGGATATTATAAGGAGTGTAAAAGCAAATGTTAGAGTTCCGGTAATTGGGAACGGAGATATTTTTTCTACAGAGGATGCTATAAAAATAAAGGAAACAACTAATTGTGATGCTATAATGATTGCGAGAGGGGCAATGGGTAATCCGTGGATTTTTAGAGAGATTATGCAGGCGGTAAAGGGAGAAGCGGTTGTATATCCAACTCCTGAGGAGCGAATAGATATGTGTATAAGACATTTAGATTTAGCCGTAAAATATTATGAAGAAATTAAAGCTGTTAGAGAAATGAGAAAACATACGGCATGGTATGTAAAAGGACTTAAAAAGTGCACTGAAATTAAAAGTGAAATTAATACTAAAACCAATTATGATGAGGTATTGAAAGTGCTCTTAGATTATAAAAAGTATTTGAAGACATTTGATGTATAACTTTAACGACATTTCAGAAGGAAAGTCTCCCACTTCTGTAAGTGGGAGTTACATACCCTAACAAATAGAAAACTTCAGTGGGTGTATAAATCTCCTTATGAAGTCGTTAATTGCAGCTCCGCAGGAGATGATTTAATGCGAGTATAACTTTAAAAGGTGTTTAATTTTAAATTAAAACATGAATTTATACAATTAACACTGAATAAGATAATAGTACGTTAATTTATAATAGTTAAACTTCGAAGGAGATGAGTTAATGCTTTTTTTCTATATACTCTTGGATCGCTATTATGTTAATGTAAAAAAATAGATGCTGAAAAAGTCTATAAGCATAATGGTATATATTTGAAAGAAATAAAATTCAACAACAATGTAATATATTAGCTTATTGAGAGCCGAACATATTGACAATATTAACGCTCTGATTTATAATGGCTAAATAGTTACATGGATTGTTATTCTAATAATAAATTTTAGACTCAATAATTCATAAAATTGAACTAATGGTCTTATATTATATAAATTACATTAATTTACTATATTAAAAAACATTATCGTGGTTGGGGGAGTTATATGCCATTTTCTTGTTGCTTTATAGTGCAGTTTATAAATGTTTACTAACTTATTCAATAAAAATTTAAAAGGGGAGAATTAGATGAGCGAAGTAAAAAAACACGTGATGACCTATGAGGGAATTACAAAATTAGAAGAAGAATTGGAATTTCTTAAAACGGTCAAGAGAAAAGATATAACAGAAAAGATAAAGGTAGCATTAGGCTATGGCGACTTAAGTGAAAATTCCGAGTATGATGAAGCTAAAAATGAACAAGCATTTGTAGAAGGTAGAATAATACAATTGGAAAATATGCTTAGAAGTGCAAGTGTTATTGATGAAAATGATATTGAAAAAGATGTAGTAAGTATAGGTGCTATAGTTAAGGTTAAGGATTATGAGTTTGATGAAGAAGTCGAGTTTTATATAGTGGGTTCAGCAGAAGCAGATCCAATGATAAACAAGATATCAAATGAATCACCAGTTGGAAGTGCACTCGTGGGGAAAAAAGTAGGGGCAATATTAGAAGTTATAGTTCCTGATGGTGTTGGTAAATATAAAGTATTAGAGGTTAGGCGAGGGTAGTTTTTTTAGAGACAATTTAATTATTATAGGGTATAGTTATTATAGAGAAAAGTCTTTATAGCGTAGGGTATTTATAAAACATAAGGGTACTTAACAATTTATAATTGGTAGGTACCCTAAAGAAATATATTAGAATAAGGATTGTCGCAAATAGGGACTAATAATTATTTTTGCTCAAGAGGAAAGTAGGAGGTATACTAATGTCAAACGAAAAAAAGAATGAAGAAAAAAGTGAAGAAAAGAACTTACATGAACTTGAATCTAAATATAATGAACAGGTAACTATAAGAAGGAGAAAATTAGCAGCGTTAAAAGAAGAGGGCAAAGATCCATTTGATGTGTACAAAGTAGAAAGAACACATACATCAAAAGAGGTTAAAGACAATTATGAGAAATTAGAAGGAACTCAGGTTATCGTAGCAGGTAGACTTATGTCTAAAAGAGTTCATGGCAAGGCTGGATTTTCCGATGTCCATGATAGATATGGAAAAATTCAATTATACATAAAAATAGATGATGTAGGGGAAGAAAAATTAAAAGAATATAAAAGTTTTGATATAGGTGATCTTTTAAGCGTAACTGGTACACCATTTGTTACTAAAACTGGTGAAATATCACTACATATAGTAGATTTCTGTCTTATAGCTAAATCATTAAAACCACTTCCAGAAAAGTGGCATGGGTTAAAGGACCCTGATTTAAGATTTAGACAAAGAGAAGTAGATATAATAATGAACCCAGAGGTTAAAGATACGTTTATGAAAAGAATAGCTATAATTAGGTACATTAGAGAATTCTTAGACAATAAAGGGTTTTTAGAAGTTGAAACTCCAATATTATCGACAATAGCAGGAGGCGCTGCAGCAAGACCGTTTATGACTCATCATAATGCACTAGATATTGATATGTATCTTAGAATTGCAACAGAGTTATATTTAAAAAGGCTTATTGTTGCTGGTTTCGAAAAAGTATATGATATGGGTAAAAACTTTAGAAATGAAGGAACAGATATAAGACATAATCCGGAATTTACAATGATAGAACTATATGAGGCATATGCAGATTATAATGATATGATGGCAATTACAGAAAATATGATAGCTTATGTTTGTGAGAAAATTCATGGAACTACGAAGATTAATTATCAAGGAACTGAAATAGACTTTACACCACCGTGGAGAAGGATAACTATGATAGATGCTGTAAAAGAGTATTCAGGTGTGGATTTTACTCAAATTAGTACTCATGATGAAGCTAGGAAGATAGCTAAAGAAAAGCATTTAGAATTTAAAAAAGAGATTAAAGATTGTACAAAAGCAGATATATTAAATGCACTATTTGAAGAATATGTGGAAGAGCATTTAATTCAACCAACATTCTTATGTGATTATCCTGTAGAGATATCACCTCTTACTAAGAAAAAGAGAGGAAATGATGAATTCACAGAGCGGTTTGAAGGATTTGTATTTGGACGCGAAGTTTGTAATGCGTATTCAGAGTTAAATGATCCAGTTGTCCAAAGAGACAGATTTATGCAGCAAGCAAAAGAAAGAGAATTAGGTGATGATGAGGCTTATTTAATAGATGAAGAATTTATGAGCGCATTAGAAACAGGAATGCCTCCAACAGGAGGACTTGGTATAGGAATTGATAGAATGGTAATGTTCCTAACTGACGCTTATTCAATAAGAGACGTTATCTTATTTCCTACGATGAAACCTATACAGTAATTCAAATAAGTTGAAGAAAAAAGATATTTTAGTTAATCTAAAATATCTTTTTTTAAGGACATTTCAGAAGGAAAGTCTCCCGCTTCTATAAGGGGGAGGATAACGATTGAGAATTGTTATCTACCCCCTAGAGACCTACCTAGAGGATGATTTAACACATAATCTCTAGTAATGAAATTTAATGTATGAATTTATATGTTTTCATAGCGTAATTATAGTAATTATAGTAATAAGTAAAAAACTATTGAATTTATAATTGTATATGTTATAATATATTTATAGTCAATAATGATATTATTCCGCGATAGCTCAACGGTGGAGCGCTCGGCTGTTAACCGATAGGTTGAAGGTTCAAATCCTTTTCGCGGAGCCATTTTTTAATTTAATTACAATACACAATATGTGAAATTGTAAACTAATTAGTAGGTATTATAATATGGAGATCTTAAGAAAAATATTATTGATAATAAAAACTTATATATAATTAAATATTTCACTATGATAAAGAAGAGTAGTAGTAGTACTTTATAAGAGAGATTGTGGTTGGTGAAAACAATCAAAGTAATATTGCGAAAGGATCTTTTAAGTGTATAGAACTTAGAGTAGGGCATGTGCCAATAAGGGTGGAACCGCGGAAATAATTTTCGTCCCTTGAGGTATAGTCTTTTTTTTATACTTAAAAAATCAGTATTATTAAATAGTTTATAATTTGGGAGGCATTAATCATGGAATTAAAGAAAAGCATGGATAAGATCGTTGCGTTATGTAAAACTAGAGGATTTGTATTTCCTGGATCAGATATATACGGAGGACTCGCTAATTCGTGGGATTATGGTCCGCTAGGGGTTGAGTTTAAAAATAATGTTAAAAAAGCTTGGTGGAAAAAATTCATTCAAGAAAGTCCGTACAATGTTGGCGTAGACTGCGCTATACTTATGAACCCGGAGGTATGGGTTGCAACAGGTCACGTTGGAGGATTTTCAGATCCACTTATGGATTGCAAGGGTTGTAAAGCTAGATTTCGCGCTGATAAATTAGTGGAAGATCATATGACGAAGCTTGGAGCGGAAGTAGCTACTGCTGATGGATGGACAAATGAAGAATTAAAAGAATATATAGCAAAAAATGAAATAGTATGTCCTAAGTGTGGGAAGAATGACTTTACTGATATTAGAAAATTTAATTTGATGTTTAAGACGTCGATGGGAATAACTGAAGATGGAAAATCTGATATCTATTTAAGACCTGAAACGGCTCAAGGTATTTTCGTAAACTTTAAAAATGTTCAAAGGGCTTCAAGAAAAAAACTCCCATTTGGCATAGGACAAGTAGGAAAGGCTTTTAGAAATGAAATAACACCAGGAAATTTTATTTTTAGAACAAGGGAATTTGAACAAATGGAATTGGAATTTTTCTGTAAGCCTGGCACGGATTTAGAGTGGTTTGGATATTGGAAAGAGCAGTGTGCTAATTTCTTGTATAATTTGGGAATGGATAAAGAAAATTTAAGATTTAGAGATCATGGTGAAGAGGAATTATCATTTTATAGTAATGCAACTTGTGATATAGAATTTTTGTTTCCTTTTGGATGGGGAGAGCTATGGGGAGTTGCTGATAGAACTGACTATGATTTAAAAAAACACATGGAACATTCAGGTCAAGATTTGAGTTATCTAGATCCTATAACCAACGAGAAGTATGTGCCATATTGCATAGAACCGTCACTTGGAGCAGATAGAGTTGTTCTTGCATTCTTAGTTAATGCATATGATGAAGAAGAACTTATTGGTGGGGACGTAAGAACAGTGCTTCATCTGCATCCAGCGCTTGCACCGTTTAAGGCGGCTGTATTACCACTCAGTAAAAAATTATCGGAAAAGTCTCTCCAGGTTTTTGATATGCTAAGCAAGAGATTTAATGTAGACTACGATGAAGCTGGAAGTATAGGAAAGAGGTATAGAAGAGAAGACGAAATAGGAACACCGTACTGTATAACTGTAGATTTTGATACTTTAGAAGACGATGCTGTAACAATTAGGGATAGAGACACCATGAAGCAGATAAGAGTAAAAATAGATGAGATTGAAAATTTTATAGATGAGAAACTAGAATTTTAATAGCTAGGATGATTTAGAAGATAGAGTGTAGTATAAAATAAGGCTTGTATGGTCTGTATTTATACTATACGCTATTTTTTTATAGAATAAATTTAAATAATATTATTAAGTGTTATAATTATTAGGAATAAATATATATAATAATATAATATATTATGTAAATAAATCAAATGTATAAAGATTACATGGAGGGTTATATGGAGAGAAATTTTAGTGAATTCAAAGAATTTATAAAGGGGAAAAAAGTTGGAGTTGTAGGTATAGGGATTAGTAATATTCCATTGATACATTTCCTAGTAAAACTTGAGGCGGTTGTAGCAGCTTTTGATAAAAAAAACTATAGTTCACTTGGTAAAGTAGCAATAAACCTTGAAAGTATCGGGGTCAAGCTAGTCTTAGGTGTTGATTATTTAAATGATTTAACTGGGTTCGATGTGATTTTTAAGACACCATCAATGAGGATAGATAATCCCGCTCTTTCTAAAGCAAAAGGCGAAGGTGCATATATAACGTCGGAAATGGAAGAGTTTATAAGATATTGTCCGGCAAAAACTTATGGAGTGACTGGTAGCGATGGTAAAACAACAACGACTACAATAATATATAATATATTTAAAAGAGAAGGATATAAAACCTGGGTAGGCGGCAATATAGGAACTCCATTGTTTTCAAATATTGAAGAAATTACAAAGAATGATAAAGTTGTTTTAGAACTGTCAAGTTTTCAACTCATGACAATGAATGTTTCGACAGATGTGGCGGTAGTGACAAATTTGAGCCCAAATCATTTGGATATTCATAAGAATATAGAAGAATATATAGATGCAAAGAAGAACATATTTAAATACCAAAGTGATGGTGACCTTATTGTACTTAATAAGGACAATCTTTTGACTTATGAATTAAGAAAAGAAGTTAAGAGTAGAATTAAATATTTTAGTGTATGTGAAAAACTAGAAGAAGGAGCATATTTTCAAAACGATAAATTGTTTAGCATGAACAAGGTAGTATGTAATCTTGAAGAAATAAAGCTAAAAGGCATGCATAATGTACAAAATCTATTAACTGCGTTTTGTGCAGTTCAAGATGAAGTAACAGTTGAGAGTATGAGAGAAGTGGCTACTACTTTTGCAGGGGTACCTCATAGAGGTGAATTTGTGAGAGAGGTGAATGGAGTTAAGTATTATAATGATTCAATAGCATCTAGTCCAACTAGAACAATAGCAAGTCTTAAAGCTTTTGAAAAGCCAGTTATATTGATCGCAGGAGGATATGATAAAAAAATACCTTTTGAACCTTTAGCAGAAGAAGCATATTCAAATATTAAAACACTAATACTAGTAGGTGCAACTAAATATAAAATAAAAGAAGTTTTTGAGCGTATATCTAAAGAAAAGAAAACTTCCTTAGAGATTATACTTACAGAAGACCTTAACGAAGCAATCACTATAGCTAAAGTAGTTGCTAAACCCGGTGATATTGTGACGTTATCACCAGCATGTGCAAGTTTTGATATGTTTCAAAATTTTGAAGTACGTGGTAATAGATATAAAGAAATGGTAATGGCATTATAATGAAAATAGATTCTATCTCCTTTGATGAGAACTTCGGTAAAAATATTTTGCTGGAGTTTTTATTTTATTTGCTAGGGAATCATAGTATTAGATCACCTAAATGGAATGATTTGAGTCATTAAAATTAGAGTAACAAATATTTACCATGTTTATTTTGATGTAGATTAAGTCCTAAGTTTATAGTAAGCGCTCCAAGCGTATCATCATAAGTAAAACGTAATATATGGGAGATATAAGGATATATATGATAATAAATTAGTGAAATGGAGAAAAATAAACAAATGTGTATTTTAACATATGATATTATATTAATTGTCGCTGAAACATATAGTTGCAAATTAACTTTAAGTGTATAGTGATGAAGTAAAAAATTATTTTCAAATATTTTTTAAAATAGTTGACAATGAGATGAAAAAGAATTATAATTGTAAAAGTCATCACATGGTGACAAAATAAATTGGTCTTTGAAAATTAAACAGAGAAATAGGTAAAGAACGAAATAATATTTTGTTAAACCAGTTAATTACTTTAGTATAAAGTAAAATTTTAGTCGTAAGACTAAAAAGTATGTAATGAGCTTGAGTAACAACTTAACAGTTGTCTCAGATTA
>JGI24146J20443_1001032_pt1 | contig 18262 bp, 13 predicted proteins | sample BarGraIncub1131A_FD_20443 | JGI IMG/M metagenome (IMG submission 20443) | reverse complement strand
ATCACCCCGATTGCAATGGATGATGGCCTCCGCTTCGCTATCCGTGAAGGTGGTCGTACTGTTGGTGCGGGCGTTGTAGCTTCAATTATTGAATAAATACGAATTCAGGTGAACGTATGTGGGCATGACAACTGTCAGTGTCTGCTGATTTCATACAAAAGGAAGCACATTTATGAGAGACATCATCACACTTGGTTGCACAGAGTGCAAACAGAGAAACTACACGACAACTAAAAACAAAAGAACAACTCCTGGCAAACTTGAATTTAACAAGTTTTGTCGCTTCTGTCGCAAACACACTCCTCACAAGGAAACCAAGTAGCCCAAACCGATTGTTGCACGGTACAGGCCAGTAGCTCTAACTGGTAGAGCGCCGGTCTCCAAAACCGGATGTTGGGGGTTCGAATCCCTCCTGGCCTGCCAGAAATTCAGTCGTTTTGCTTTTTTGGCGACAAATAAACAGCTTTGAGAACAGTAGGCAGCGCCTCATTAACTGCCGGGAGCTATAGTGTGCAAAAAGTCACTGCTTTTTTTGAATCAGTAAAGCTAGAGCTTGAAAAAGTCACATGGCCAACTCGCAAAGAGACAATTGCAACGACGGGTGTCGTTATTGTTATTACTGTGCTGATTTCATTCTATCTTGGTGCTTGTGATCTTATTTTGGCCAAGCTGTTGCGTCTGATACTAGGATAAAGGATCCAGCTATGTCCATGAAATGGTATGGTGTACATACATATTCAAGTTTTGAAAACAAGGTACGCCTGAATTTACTTGAAAGTATCAAGAATGAAGGCATGGAGAGTTTCTTTGAGGAGATCCTCATCCCATGTGAAACCGTTGTTGAACTCAAAAAGGGTGAAAAAAAGACATCTTCAAGAAAATTTTTCCCGGGCTATATCTTGGTTAAAATGGAGTTGACTGATGAAACATGGCACCTTGTCAAAGAAACTGCCAAGGTAACCGGTTTTGTTGGCGGCAACACCCCTTTCCCGATTGCAGATGAGGAAGTTAATAAAATTACCCGTCGCATGGAAGAGGGGGCAGAAAAACCGCGCCCTAAAGTTCTGTTTGAAGTTGGCGAAACAGTGCGTGTTGTAGACGGACCATTTCTTAATTTTTCAGGGGTTGTTGAAGATGTCAAGCCAGACAAGGGTAAGCTGCGCGTAACTGTTACAATTTTTGGTCGCGCAACTCCTGTCGAACTCGAATTCATGCAAGTCGAAAAGAACTAAGTTACTTAATCAGTCATTCATTATATGATGACAGGCATACGCTGTATATAAAGGAGCACATTTATGGCAAAGAAGATAACCGGCTACATTAAATTACAGGTCCCAGCAGGCAAAGCAAACCCTTCGCCTCCAATCGGACCTGCACTCGGTCAGCATGGCGTCAACATCATGGAATTCTGTAAGGCGTTCAATGCAAAAACTCAGGCTGATGAGGGCACTATTACACCGGTTGTAATTACCGTGTATGCTGACAGATCATTTACATTCATTACCAAGACACCGCCAGTTCCGGTCTTGATAAAAAAAGCTCTCGATCTTAAGAGCGGATCCGCTATACCAAACAAAAACAAAGTGGGCAAATTGACCAAAGCGCAGGTTGAAGAAATTGCCAAAAAGAAAATGCCTGATCTCAATGCCGCTTCACTTGAAGCAGCCATGAGAACAGTTGAAGGTACTGCCCGCTCAATGGGCGTTGATATCGCCTAATCGTTACACTATCTATTAATCAAGATCCCTAGAGAGGTTGTATCATGTCAAAAAGCGCAAAGAAACATTCTGAAGCAATGTCAAAAATTGACAGGAACAAGGTATATCAACTTGGTACTGCCGTTGATGTTGTGAAACAGACCGCTTACGCAAAATTTAATGAGACTGTTGATGTCGCCGTTAAATTAGGTGTTGATCCGCGGCACGCCGACCAGATGGTCCGCGGTGCAGTTGTTCTCCCTAACGGACTCGGCAAAGACGTTCGTGTTCTCGTTTTTGCAAAGGGTGAAAAAGAGAAGGAAGCTCTTGATGCCGGCGCAGATTATGTCGGTTCAGATGACCTTGTTGCTAAGATTCAAGCCGGTTGGTTTGACTTTGATACTGCCATTGCAACACCCGACATGATGGGTGTCGTCGGCAAGATTGGCAAGCTGCTCGGACCTCGTGGCCTTATGCCGAACCCTAAGGTTGGAACAGTTACTTTTGAGGTAGGCAAGGCTGTTAAGGAATCAAAAGCCGGTAAAGTTGAATTTCGTGTAGAGAAAGCCGGAATTATTCATGCTCCAGTCGGAAAAGTATCATTCGATGCTGAAATGCTCAAAGGAAATTTGCTCGCTCTTATTGAAGCGCTTGTCAAGGCGAAGCCGTCTGCTGCAAAAGGCACCTATATCAAGAAGATTTCGCTCTCTTCTACAATGGGAGCCAGTATAAATCTTGATATCAGTGATATTACTGCACAGATATAAATTATATAATTCAGCCAAAGTCAAAGACAGCAGGCGTGTGAAACTACACTTAATCTGAATAGTGGACCTGCCGAGACTTAGGTGCCGCAATTTTCTTTGCGTATCCTGACTTTGGCCGGGGCTTTGCCCCACATACCAAAAGAAAGGAGGAAGTCGCTTGAACAAGAACACCAAACAGGAACTCGTCATCGAGATGCATGAGCGACTGACACGCGCCAAAGCCGTTTTTCTCGCTGATTTTCGCGGGATGAACGTAGGGCAGGCCACAACGCTCCGAAATGAGCTGCGGGCTGCGTCAGTCGAGTACAAAGTATTTAAAAATACTTTGTTTGATCTGGCTGCTAAAGGTACTGACATTGAGTGCATCAGCCCGTTTCTAACCGGTCCTACCGCCGTGGCTATTAGCTACGATGACCCGGCAAACGCTGCAAAAGTACTTCATAAATTTGCTAAAGATCCACAAGGCAAGTTTGTACTTAAAGCCGCTGTACTCAGTGGTAAGCTGCTTGATACCAAGCAGATTCAAGCATTGGCAGACCTGCCCTCGCGTGAGGTTCTCATCGCCAAGATGCTCGGGTCGATGCAGGCGCCTGCAACCAACTTCGTCGGTGTGCTTGCTGCACTGCCCGGTTCACTTGTACGCGTACTCGATGCCATCCGTGTACAGAAATCCGCAAACTAACCTGTAGCAAATACTTTATACTCAAATTATATTCGGAGGATTTACCCAATGGCTATCACTAAAGAAGATGTAATCAGCTTTATCGAAAAAATGACTGTTCTTGACCTTGCTGAACTGGTCAAGGAACTGGAAGAAAAATTCGGTGTATCTGCTGCTGCTCCTGTTGCTGCTGCTGCTGTTGCCGGTCCTGCTGCTGAAGCTGCTGAAGAGCAGACTGAATTTGATGTTATCCTGAAAGCATGCGGCGCCAACAAAATCAACGTAATCAAGGTTGTTCGTGCTCTAACCAGCCTCGGGCTAAAAGAAGCCAAAGATGTAGTTGACGGCGCTCCTGGCACTGTAAAAACAGGTGTTTCAAAGCAGGAAGCTGATGATGCAGTTAAACAGCTGGTAGAAGCAGGCGCAGAAGCAACTATCAAATAGCACCCAGAATTGTTGTCTTTATGAGAGCCAAGGTCGCCCGGAGCGGCCTTGGCTTGTGCTGTTTCGGCACGCTTTGACTTCCACATACTTCTGATATTTCAGTAAGTTACTTATATATGGATCCAGTTACGATACCCGCCAAAGGAGAAGCCATGGCTTATTCTATTGCCAATAATCACCTCTTGCGTAAAAACTTTGCCAAGATAAAGAACATAATCGAAATCCCCAATCTGATTGACATTCAGAAAGATTCATATCGGCGTTTTCTGCAACAGGAAGTGTCTGCTGAATCACGTGTGAATACCGGTCTTGAAGCCGTATTCAGGAGTGTGTTTCCAATCAAGGATTTCAGTGAAAGCGCTTCTCTCGAGTATGTATCGTACGCGCTAAACAAGCCCAAGTACGATGTTGACGAATGCCACCAGCGCGGCATGACGTATGCTGCACCTATGAAGGTTAAAGTACGTCTTGTGATCTGGGATGCCGGTAAAGATGCTACCGTCAAGGCGATCAAGGACATCAAGGAGCAAGAGGTCTACTTTGGCGAAATCCCGCTTATGACTGATAACGGGACTTTTATCATTAACGGCACTGAACGGGTAATTGTAAGCCAGCTGCACCGTTCCCCAGGTGTCTTTTTTGACCACGACAAAGGCAAGACCCACTCAAGCGGCAAGGTGCTGTACTCTGCTCGTGTGATTCCCTATCGCGGATCATGGCTGGATTTTGAATTTGACCACAAAGATATACTGTACGTTCGTATTGATCGCCGGAGAAAAATGCCGGCAACTGTTCTGCTTAAAGCTTTGGGTTATTCAGTGGAACAGCTGCTTAACTACTATTACAAGAGTGAAGAGATATTTATCGGTTCTGATTCAATCACCAAAAGTATTGAGCCTGAACTGTTGACACTGCAAAAAGCAATTATTGACGTAACTGACCCCGCAACTGGTGAAGTTCTTGTCAAATCAAACCGTAAATACACAAAATCTTCGATCAAGAAGATGCAAGAGCATGGGATCAAATCTGTTCCGGCAACTGTCGATGACATTGTTGGCCGTTATGCATCATCTGACATCGTTGACCCGGCCACGGGCGAGATTATTGTTGAATGCAATGATGAGATAACCCTTGATCGTTTTGACGAGATAAAAGCCCGCGGAGTACGCAGCTTTAAAGCTCTGTATATCGACAACCTGCACATTACTTCATCTTTCCGCGACACGTTGCTGATTGACAAGATCAGCTCAAGCGACGAAGGTCTGATTGAAATATACCGGCGTCTCCGCCCAGGAGACCCACCTACTCTTAAAAGTTCATTGGCACTCTTCGACAACCTCTTTTTCAATCCCGAGCGTTACGACCTTTCTGCAGTTGGCCGACTTAAGTTGAACTATAAACTTGGCCTCAAGGTGTGGCAGGACTGTATGGTGTTGAACGCTCCATGCATGTTGAGCAATGAAGATGTCGTCAGTTTTGAAGCCCTTATAGCCCGGATGGCAGGCTCGAATGATCCTTTTTCACAGTATTTGATGACGAAACTTCCATCAGATCTTGCTAAAGCCATCAACAAAGTTGAGCCAGGACAGTCCGTATCGGACAAACTCAGGGACCAGCTATTACTTGAGCTTAACAATCTCATTCGTGACAATGATTTTTTCCAGAAGGAACTATTTTCTACATTCGGACTTTCAAAAGCAACAATGAAATTGACCGAAGCAATTGAACAAGGCGGTTTTGATGAGAATCGCAGACTAATTGAAACTCTGCGTCGTAACAGGATGATTTTTGAAGACCTGTATAATTCAGATATTAAGATTGCCGTCAAAAATGACATCCTTGAGATTGTTCGGTATCTGATCGAGCTTAAGAATGGCCGCGGCGCCATTGATGATATTGACCATCTGGGCAATCGTCGTGTTCGCGCGGTTGGTGAACTTCTGGAGAATCAGTACCGCATTGGCCTTGTCCGTATGGAACGGGCCATTAAAGAGCGGATGAGCCTGCAAGAGGTAGAAAACCTCATGCCGCACGATCTGATCAACTCTAAGCCGGTTTCAGCAGTGGTAAAGGAGTTCTTTGGTTCATCGCAATTGTCGCAATTCATGGATCAAACTAACCCGCTTTCCGAGGTCACTCATAAACGTCGTCTTTCAGCACTGGGACCAGGTGGCCTTACTCGTGAACGCGCCGGCTTTGAGGTACGCGACGTTCACCCTACCCACTATGGCCGTGTGTGCCCGATTGAAACGCCTGAGGGACCGAACATCGGTTTGATAGCATCCTTGTCGACGTATGCGCGAATTAACGATCACGGTTTTGTAGAAACGCCGTATCGCATCGTTCAGGAAGGCAAAGTGACCAATGAAGTCCGCTTCTTCTCCGCTCTTGAGGAAGAAGGTCATGCAATCGCTCAGGCAAATGCAGAGATCGATGCTGATGGACGCTTCATCAACGATTACAACTCTGCACGTAAAAGCGGCGAATTCATTCTTGTTCATCGAGACGAAATCGCTCTGATGGACGTTGCTCCAATCCAGTTGGTATCTGTAGCTGCTGCTCTGATTCCATTCCTTGAGAACGATGACGCCAACCGAGCCCTGATGGGGTCAAACATGCAGCGCCAGGCTGTCCCACTGCTGCGGGCCGACTCTCCTCTGGTTGGAACCGGCATGGAACGTATTGTTGCCCGCGATTCCGGTGTTTCAGTTATTGCCAAGCACAATGGTGAGGTTGAATCAGTTGATGCATCACGAATAGTAGTGAAGATCGATGAAAATGAGATCGACGAAAACGGCACCGGTGTCGATATATATAACCTGATCAAATTCGCTCGTTCCAACCAAAACACCTGTATCAACAATAAGCCGGTGGTTAAGGTTGGCGACAAGGTTAAACGCGGTGCGGTAATCGCTGATGGTCCATCAACCGACATGGGTGAACTGGCCCTTGGGCAGAACATCGTCGTTGCGTTCATGCCATGGGGCGGATACAACTACGAGGATTCGATCCTCATCTCTGAAAAACTTATTAAGGATGACCGTTACACTTCCATCCATATTGAAGAATTCGAGTGTGTTGCCCGTGATACAAAGCTCGGCAAGGAAGAAATCACTTCCGACATTCCGAACCTGGGAGAGGAGACTCTCAAGGATCTCGATGAATCAGGCATCATTCGTATCGGAGCTGAAGTAAAACCGGGTGATATTCTTGTTGGCAAAATCACTCCGAAAGGTGAAACACAGCTCTCTCCTGAAGAAAAACTTCTGCGGGCTATTTTCGGGGAAAAAGCCGGTGACGTACGCGACACCTCCCTCACTGTCCCTCCTGGTGTTGAAGGTACAGTCATTGGGGCCAAGATTTTCTCACGCAAAGGAAATGATAAAGACTCCCGTACCGAGTTGATCGAGAAAGCCGAAGAGGATAAACTTCGCAAGGATGAACAGGATGAGATCCGGATCATCCGCGACTCTGCTCTCAGCAAGCTGAAACGGTTATTGGTTGGTAAAACTCTAGCGGTAAAACTTGATGACAGCAAAGGTAATCTTGTTCTAGCAAAAGGCAAACAGATAACTGAAGAATCACTGCAGACTCTGGCAACTTCTGTCTGGAGCACCATTTCGGTAAGTGATGACAACGAAACCGATGACAAAGTGCATCAGATTATTGAAACTCTTAACCGCCAGATTGACCTGATTAACACTGTTTTTGAAGATAAGATTCAGAAACTGAAGCGTGGCGACGATTTGCCGCCAGGCGTTATTAAGATGGTTAAGATTTATATTTCTATTAAACGTAAGCTCCAGGTCGGGGATAAGATGGCCGGCCGCCACGGTAATAAAGGTGTTGTTTCCCGTATTTTACCGGAAGAAGATATGCCGTATATGGAAGACGGACGGCCGGTTGAGATTGTTCTTAATCCGCTTGGGGTACCGTCACGTATGAACGTCGGCCAGATTTTGGAGACGCATCTGGGGTGGGCGGCAAAGGGTATCGGTTGGAAAATTGAGGATATGCTCGAAAAGCAGACCTCTGAAGAGAACCTGAAACTCTATCTGAAAGATGTTTACGGTGATGACGAAGTTGGGGCATTTATTGACGGCCTTGACCGTGCGGAATTACTTAAGGTTGCTCGTCGTCTTCAACGCGGCGTAGCAATGGCTACCCCGGTTTTTGAGGGTGCAACTGAAGCACAGATCAAGTCGATGCTCGGGAAAGCAAATTTTCATTCATCAGGCCAGGTCACTCTGTTTGATGGACGTACAGGCGAACCATTTGACAACAAGGTCACCGTCGGTGTCATGTACATGCTTAAACTACATCATCTTGTTGATGACAAGATCCATGCCCGTTCGATCGGACCATACAGTCTCGTGACCCAGCAACCTCTTGGCGGTAAGGCACAGTTCGGTGGTCAGCGACTCGGGGAGATGGAAGTGTGGGCCATGGAAGCGTACGGTGCGGCTCATGCCCTTCAGGAATTCCTGACCGTTAAGTCTGATGATGTTTCCGGCCGTACCCGCATGTATGAGGCAATCGTTAAAGGCAAACACACCCTCGAGCCTGGCTTGCCTGAGTCATTCAACGTTCTCATTAAGGAACTTCAGTCCCTTTGCCTTGATGTTGATCTGCTTGAAGGTGAAGAAGAACAATAAAAGATTTCCTGGCTGCATGCCTGTATCATCAGGCATGCAGCTTCAGACAAACGGAGGAGAGCATCGTGGAAGATTATTTCAGCTTTTTTGATAAACCAAAAGATCCACTCCACTTTTCAGCTATACGCATATCGATTTCATCTCCTGACAAAATTCGGGAGCGCTCTCATGGTGAAGTAAAAAAACCTGAGACGATTAACTATCGTACGTTCAAACCAGAGCGGGACGGTCTTTTCTGTGCCAAGATTTTCGGCCCGACAAAAGATTATGAGTGTAACTGCGGCAAGTACAAACGGATGAAACATCGTGGCATTATCTGTGAGAAATGCGGCGTTGAAGTCATCCCTTCAAAAGTCCGTCGTGAGCGTCTGGGCCACATTGACCTGGCCACTCCCGTTGCTCATATCTGGTTTCTAAAATCATTACCTTCTCGAATCGGAAATCTGCTGGATATCACTCTTAAAGATCTGGAAAAAGTACTCTACTTTGAAGGGTTCGTCATCAGTGATCCAAAGAACACCCCATTACAGTTTTGCGAAGTAATGTCGGAAGATAAGTATATCAAGATGCAGCAGGAATATGGTAGTGACGCTTTTTCAGGCGGCATGGGCGCGGAAGCGATCCGTGAATGTCTGCGTGCCCTTAAGCTTGAGGACCTTGCCGTATCACTGCGCACCGAAATGGTTGAGTCTACCAGCGAGGCCAAGCGGAAGAAAACGGCCAAACGACTCAAAGTTGTTGAAGCTTTCCGTCATTCCGGCAATAAACCGGAGTGGATGATTCTTGAATGTATCCCGGTTCTTCCTCCCGAATTACGACCGCTGGTACCACTGGACGGAGGCCGCTTTGCGACATCCGATCTGAACGATCTGTACCGTCGTGTCATTAACCGTAATAATCGTTTGAAACGTCTTTGTGAGCTGCAAGCTCCCGAAGTAATTATACGCAATGAAAAGCGCATGCTTCAGGAAGCGGTTGATGCACTCTTTGACAACGGGCGTCGCGGCCGTGCTATCGCCGGCCCTAACAAACGCCCACTCAAGTCTCTTTCCGATATGCTCAAAGGGAAGTCGGGACGTTTCCGTCAGAACCTGCTCGGTAAGCGTGTTGATTACTCCGGTCGTTCCGTCATTGTAGTTGGACCAGAGCTGAAACTGCATCAGTGCGGACTTCCTAAAAAAATGGCACTGGAACTGTTCAAACCGTTTATCTACAACAAACTGGAAGAGCGCGGCTTAGTTACCACCATAAAAAGTGCGAAAAAAATGGTTGAAAAAGAGCGCCCGGAAGTGTGGGATGTTCTTGAAGAGGTCATCAAGGAACACCCGGTCATGCTCAACCGTGCCCCTACCCTTCACCGCCTCGGGATTCAGGCGTTCGAGCCTGTTCTGATCGAAGGCAAGGCCATTCAGCTGCATCCGCTTGTCTGTACCGCTTTCAACGCTGACTTCGACGGAGACCAGATGGCTGTTCATCTGCCGCTCTCCATTGAAAGCCAGGTCGAGGCCCGTGTTCTGATGATGTCGACCAACAACATTCTCTCACCGGCCAACGGCAAGCCGATCATTGTACCGTCACAGGATATGGTTCTTGGGGCCTACTACATGACACGTGACAGAATAAACGCCAAGGGGGAATATTACCGGCCGACTGAGCAGGAGCTCGCAGCGGGCATTAATGTTTCCGGCTGTTTTTCATCACCGGAGGAAGTCAGAATAGCATTTGATGCCGGTGCAATCGACATGCAGGCATTGATTAAAGTCCGCATGAAAAACCTGGTCACCGATGAGAAAACCCAGATGATCGACACCACTGCAGGACGTATACTGCTGCGTGATGTCCTCCCTGCTGCGGTACCGTACTCCACGATAAACAAAGTAATGACCAAAAAAGAGCTGTCAAACCTGGTTGATACCTGTTATCGCCTCTCTGACAGCAAGGAAACCGTCCTGTTGGCAGATCGTCTCAAGGAAATCGGTTTCAAGTATGCAAACCTTGCCGGTATCTCCATCTGCCTTGATGACATGGTTATTCCCGAAGGAAAAACGGCGATCATCGAGAAGGCACATGAAGAGGTCACCGAGATCCAGAATCAGTATACCGAAGGTCTCATTACCGATGGCGAGCGATACAACAAGGTTATCGATATCTGGGCCAAAGCAACAGAAGAGATCGCAACCGAGATGCTTGACAACCTTTCGAAAGAAATTGTCACCGCACGTGATGGTAGCAAAATCGAAACATCTTCATTCAATGCCATCCATATGATGGCTGAATCCGGCGCTCGTGGTTCTGCACAGCAGATACGCCAGCTTGCAGGTATGCGTGGTTTGATGGCAAAACCTTCCGGCGAGATCATTGAAACCCCGATCACGGCTAACTTCCGTGAGGGGCTGACGGTGCTCCAGTACTTCATCTCAACCCACGGCGCCCGTAAAGGTCTGGCTGATACGGCTCTCAAAACAGCCAACTCAGGTTACCTGACCCGCCGACTGGTCGACGTAGCCCAGGACGCAATCATTACTGAGGTTGATTGCGGAACATTAGACGGGCTGGTTGTCTCCTCTCTGACAGAGGGCGGAGAGATTATTGAACCGATCGGTGACCGTATCCTTGGACGTGTCGCTCTTGAAGATATCCACGATCCGTTGACTGACGAAGTATTGGTTGAAATGAATCAGGAAATTGATGAGTATCTTGTTAAGCGAGTAGAAGATGCAGGTATTGAGAAAGTTAAGATTCGATCAGTGCTTACCTGCCAGAGCAAGCGTGGTATTTGTGGCAAGTGCTATGGTCGTGACCTTGCCAGAGGCCATACTGTCAACATGGGTGAAGCTGTCGGCGTCATAGCCGCTCAGTCGATTGGTGAGCCGGGTACACAGCTGACGATGCGTACATTCCACATCGGTGGTACCGCCTCACGTCACGCCGAGCAGACGTCCCTTGAAGCCCGTGCCGACGGTGTCATTAACTATATCAACGTCAATACCGTTATAAATAATGATGGGCACCATATCGTTATGAACCGCAACGGTGAGATTGCTGTGATTGACGAGACCGGTCGTGAACGTGAAAAGTATACCGTCGTGTATGGAGCAAAGATCAAGATTGCTCCAGGCGGAGCTGTTAAACAGGGCGCGACACTTGCAGAATGGGACCCCTACACCATGCCGATTCTTACCGAAGTTGCCGGTAGGATCAAGTTTGCAGACATTATCGAAGGTGTAACGATGGAAGAGCAACTCGATGATGTAACGGGTCTTTCCCGTAAGGTTATCATCGAGACGAAAGATACTGACAAGCGACCACGAATCGCCATTAAAGATGCATCCGGCGAAAGTGGCGGCACTATCGGCCGTTACTTCCTGCCGGCCGGCGCCAACATTTCGGTCACCGATGACACCATCATCAGCGCCGGTGACATTATCGCCAAGATCCCGCGTGAGACAACTAAAACAAAGGATATTACCGGTGGTTTGCCGCGTGTAGCCGAACTTTTTGAAGCACGTAAACCGAAGGACTTTGCTGTTATCACCGAGATCGACGGCCGCGTGTCTTACGGCAAGGATGCCAAAGGCAAACGAAAAGTTCTTGTCACACCCGAATTGGGCGAACCGAAGGAATATTTGATTCCAAAAGGCAAACACATCAGTGTTCACGAAGGTGATCATGTCCGTGCCGGTGAACCACTCATGGACGGTTCTTCGAATCCGCATGACATTCTGCGGGTGCTTGGCGTCAAAGAACTTGCCAAATATCTGGTGGATGAAGTCCAGGAAGTGTACCGTCTGCAGGGTGTTAAGATCAATGATAAGCATATTGAGGTTATCGTCCGTCAGATGCTGCGCCGGGTACGTATCAAGGATACCGGCGACACCAGTCTTCTTATAGATGACCAGATCGAGCGTTCGGTATTTGAACAGGAAAATGAGAAGGCTTACCGTGACGGGAAACGCCCGGCAGTTGCTGAACCACTGTTGCTCGGAATTACGAAGGCATCGCTTTCTACTGAATCATTCATTTCAGCAGCTTCATTCCAGGAGACGACGAAAGTATTGACTCAGGCAGCGATTGAAGGAAAGATTGACTACCTGCGCGGACTCAAAGAGAATGTCATCATGGGTCGCCTGATACCTGCAGGGACGGGAATAGCTCGCTACCGTAATTTACGATTGCAAGCCGACTCACTAGCACCAAAAGAAAGCGCTGTAAAAGAAAACGCCACGGATGATGCCGGAGAAGTTGATTTAGAAGCCGCATAAACAGCATTACAATAGAAAGTCATCATGTAACGGCCGGGAGTTCTACTTCCGGCCGTTTTTTTATTCAGACAGTGGCACGGCCGTTCCCGGTCAGCTTTTTCCAACTGCTTCCTGCCAACTCAACCAGCCCGTTCATTGTACGAGTATAAAACCTGGCAACAGGGATACTGTTAACCAGCAGTGAACCATTCACCACCTCGATAGAAACTGGATCACCAGCATCACACGCTGATATCTGGCTGTAATACTCCCCTGAAATACCAAACAGGAATTTATAGATTGAGCCTTCAAAACGACAAGCTACAATGAGAATAGCAACTTCAGGGATGCCAGTTTTATGATGACGGCGGACTGTTGCTGTCACAAAGGAACCGGTAACAGCAGGAGATGAAGCAAGTAGAGATTCAAGATTAACGCCCTTTGGCTTCATTTTCCCAAGGGACGGCAGCCCCCACGGCTTAAATGACTCGTGAAGGCGCGTTTCGTAATGCTCACTACGTTCCAGAAGCGTCACGACATTGTTATTAATCGGGCCACCTATGGAATGCGATAGACCTGCTGAAAACCCCTGTTCTCTGATCAGCCGGTAATTTTCAACAATCTGAATCATACCGGTTGCTCCAAGTGGATGCCCCCTCCCCTTGAGCCCACCGGTTAGGTTGGTAGGAAAAGCGCCATTTTCACCAGTCAGCGAATCATCGAGCAGGGCATCCAGTAACCGATTTCTGCTGACAATGCCTAGGTCGACCATATTTATCGGCCCAAAACCGTTAAATGGATCATGCATATTGACATGAAGCTTTCCCGCAAATGACCGTATATCTTTGATGCCGGCCATTCCATAGGCATATCCTGCTGCTATGACCGTCGCTGGAAATGAATGGAAGTAATTACGGTCTGCAATAGTAGGGATATCAGTAGCACTCCCGACGCCACTAACCCGAACATCCTGCGGGCGCGAGGTTAGGACAACGGCAGCCACGCCATCGGACATGGGACAAAAGTCATGGTAGCGCAACGGATACCAATACTGGTAGTTTCTGCCATCAGCTATTTGATGATAATAGTCTTGCAGCTCAATCTGCATGTTCAAGTGGGCGTTTGGATTTCGAGCCGCAAATCGCTGGCTGCGTTGGGTTAAAAGGGCTGAGTAGGCTGTCCACTCTTCATCAGAGAGACCGAGGCGCTCTTTGAGAGCCTTGGCAACCAGTCCACCGCACGCAGGCATAGTCAGACCAAATTCTGCTTCATCACGATCAATCACTCCGGCAATAATGCGTGTTGATTCAAGTGTCGAGGTGCCACTCATTTTTTGGATACCGAGGGCGAGAACCGAGTCATATCTTCCCGATGCGATCTCCAGATACGCACTTTCAAACGCAGAAGCACCCGACGAAGAAGCGGTATCGATAAGCACCGAACGGGCTCCGGAAATTCCCAATATACCGGCAATTTTAGCAGCTGTATTATCAACGCCCGAGAACGCAGCCGGGTTCTGGCTTCCGACAATCACCGCTTCAATATCACGACGCCGTACCGGGCTGGTGGAAAACACCTCCCCACTTAACTCTGATAGTTCCAAAAAAGAAAGATTCTGCTTTTCTTTTCCGTTATACCGCCCTACCGGAGCCATCCAGGAGGCTGCGACATATACAGGTCGAGGCTTAAATGGCATTTCCATACATCCCCCCTTTCAGTCACTACACTTTCAATTTCATTATTCCGCAACGGCAGCAATACTCAACAGAAAACAGAGAGTTATTTAAAAGCCACAACCGCCACTGTTTTTTTGATGATATTTCTGATGATACGCTTCAGCCTCCCAGAAAACGGCTGCAGGCACGATTTGAGTAGCGATTGCCCGGGGGAAAGTTCGCCTGTTTTCCAGCTCTGCACGGGACGCAAGCGCGGACTCATGCTGTTCATCACTGTGATAGAAAATAACCGAACGATACTGCTCGCCGAAATCGGCTCCCTGTCTGTTTATCTGGGTCGGGTCATGACACTCCCAGAAAACCTTGAGTAGGTCATTATAACTGATCAGGTGAGGGTCAAAGGTAATTTCAACCGCCTCAGCATGGCCTGTATCATGACTGCAGACATCACGATATGTCGGGCTATCCGTATGTCCTCCGCAGTAGCCAACCCGCGTCGCAACAACCCCGGGGAGAGTCAGAAATGCATCTTCTACGCCCCAGAAACATCCGGCAGCAAAAGTGGCAATGGCAACCAAGTCACACCTCCAGAACCTAATAGATAGGATACGTGTGTTAACAACGTTATTTCCTGACAAAACGCAGAATTCAACTTTGAACCTACCAAACAACAAAGGGCCCCGAAGGGCCCCCTTTAAAACTACATCAATTTTTCCATTTCCTCTTCCGAGATATCGAAGTTGGCATACACATTTTGGACATCATCGTTGTCTTCTAACTTATCCATTAGCTTGAGCATACTCTCGGCTTGTTTCCCTTCCAGCTTGACTTGAGTCTGAGGGATCATGGTTATCTCAGCATTTACATGCTTAAATCCTTTTGCGGCCAATGCCTCGCGAACCTCAATAAATAACGACGGCTCGGATGTGACTTCATAACAATCATCCTGCTCGGAAACGTCTTCAGCACCAGCTTCAAGAGCGACTTCAAAAAGCTGATCGAAATCGACTGATTTGTCATATTCAATCAGCCCTTTTTTGCTGAATATCCAGGAGACGCACCCCGCTTCGCCCATGTTGCCGTTACTCTTGGAAAAAATACTGCGAATATCTGAAACAGAGCGATTACGGTTATCGGTCAGTACTTCAACCAGAACGGCTGCACCACCAGGACCGTAACCTTCATAGACGATTTCTTCATAGGTGACCCCCTCCATGCCGCCGGCGCCCTTCTTGATCGCCCGTTCGATATTGTCTTTCGGCATATTTTCAGCTTTTGCTTTATCCACCGCAGTTCTCAAACGAGGATTTGCCGCAAGATCAGCTCCACCAAGTTTTGCAGCGACTGATATTTCCTTGATAAACTTAGTAAAAAGCTTACCGCGTTTGGCATCGGCAGCGCCTTTTTTGTGCTTGATGGTACTCCACTTATTATGACCCGACATCGCTCCAGCTCCTTTTGTAAAGTATATTTAATTCCAATTTAAAATCAATGATGAAATCAAGTGACGGAGACATACAGCCGCGTACCTTGAGGAGGCAGAGACGAACAAACAAAGATATACCCGTGATATTTTATTGGAAAAGAGTTTTTTATTGCCTAAAAATGCGAGAAACACTAACATGTATAGCTCAGCCTGTCCAGAGGGAATTTAGCGTCACAAGGATCCAGCCAACATGATAAATATCAATAACTCTGCTATATTGTTTGTATTTTTATTACTGTGCACCACACTACTGAGCAGCTGTATCACTACAGGAGTATCGGGAAATAACGACGGTCTTCCGATCCTTTCTCAGGATGAATTGATCCGCCCCTATACAAAGCTAGGCAGGATTCAAGTTACCCGTGAGACATACGGGTCTGATTATTCTATGCCTCCAGACATCAAAACATGGGGACTTGCTGTATTGCGACAGGAAGCTGAAAAAATGGGCGCTGACGCAATCATGCTCCCGGAAGTTACCGGGCGCACCACCACTTACGGAATTATTCCGTCAACTGAATATCGTGCCACTGGATTTGCGATAAAATTCAAATAGGAAAATAGAGGTTGACAGTACGGCGATAAATTAGTTATAAGGATTACTTCATTGATCTGCGGCGCGTTATCCAAGAGGCTAGGAGCCGGTCTGCAAAACCGTTAACGTCGGTTCGAATCCGACACGCGCCTCCATACTGTTCAACATCGGGTAGGAGGCGGGATTACTCCCGCCGTCCTCCCACACCACCGTGCGTACGGTTCCGTACACGGCGGTTCACGTTGATTGTTGAAAACGGTGAAACTGGTTGAGTAGTGATAGAAGTCCCAGTTTCGTGAAGTAGGGTGTATCAAAGGCTTGATTCATATGCGAGGCTCCTGAATTCCACCAGGGGCCTCGTTTATTTAAGACACTTCTCCATGCCCTTGCCTCTGATAATCCGCGTTGCATCAGTTTCTTCATTCTTGTGAATGGTCGCTTCCACTGCCGCCACAATATGCAGCGTAGTTTCCGGCGTATCCATCCATCAAGTTCCTCAAAGGGTTTCTTTACTTCAGACAGCTTGAAATAATTCGACCATCCACGAAGTATCGGAGTTATTTCTTCGATGACTCGTTTCAGGTTTCTCCCTCTCCCTTTACGGCTGATTTCCCGGATTTTAGCTTTGATACGATCCAGCGCCTTTTCCCCTACTTTGAGCTTGGGGGTGCGGTGGTGCGTCATGCCATAGCCAAGAAAGATTCGCTGCCAGGGACGATCAACAGCACTCTTGTTCTGATTGACCGTGAGCTTCAGCCGTGTTTCAAGGAATGTGGTGATGGAGGTCATGACCCGTTCTGCTGCTCGCCGTGTTCTGACATAGGTGTTACAGTCATCAGCATAGCGGCAAAAGGTATGATTCCGTCTTTCCAATTCCTTGTCCAGTTCGTCGAGAAGGATATTCGACAACAGGGGAGATAACGGCCCTCCCTGTGGTGTCCCTTCTACTCGTTGGGTGATTACTCCCCCCTCGAACAGGCCGGCTTGCAGGTAGCTGCGGATAAGATGCAGTACCCGCTTGTCTTTGACTTTCCTTGCAACCCGGGACATGAGAATGTCGTGGTTGACTCGGTCAAAGAATTTGGCAAGGTCGATATCGACCACCCATCTTAAGCCGCTCTCTACTGCTTTACGGGCGGCCTGTACTGCCTGATGAGCACTCTTGCCGGGACGAAACCCGTAAGAGCTTGCACTAAAGCCGGGGTCGAACAGCGGCCCGAGTTCTTGATGCACTGCCTGCTGAATGAGACGATCAAGGACGGTGGGGATTCCCAGCATCCGTGTGCCTCCTCCCGGTTTGGGGATTTCTACTTTCCGTACCGCTTGAGGGTTATACGTCCCGTTCAGCAGTTCTTCCTTGATGCGCGGCCACTCTGTTTGCAGGTATCCTTTCAGTTGACCGGTAGACATGTTGTCCACGCCTGCCGCTCCCTTGTTGGATACCACCCGGTTGTAGGCCTTTTGCATGTTGGCGCGACTGATTATTTCTTCCATCAGGCGCGTCTCCGCTTCCGCCCAGTAAGTTTCTCTCGTTACCGTGACACCTGATGCACCGTTGTTATGCTCTCGGGACTTCCGGCCCCTACCCTCCAACATGGCCCCCACCTTCTCATGTGAGGCTTCTGCCTTTGCTCGCGCCATCGAAATTCAAGACTCCTGTTCGTTCCAACGTGTTCAGCCCTTTGCCGGGAGGTTAGTCCAGCTCGTATGGCTTCTGCTGACTTCTGCCGAACATGAGGTCAATCTGTTTCCAGATTGCCATGCCCCGGATTTCGCCCAGTGCTGGACGGCAGATCTCCCCGGGTAATGCGCGTGACCTTCACCCCATATACCCGCCGCATATACAGACACATCCTCCCGAATGGTTATTGGGCTTTGAAGAGCATTGCCTCCTCGCCCGGATATGCCTGCCTCGTATGCGATTTCTGTTCGTCGGGCCAGGGTTTTGCCTGCGGCTTCCTTCAGATTCCGGGTCACCCCGGACACCCTTGCCGTTCGGCTAACGGTTCCCACCATCAGGGTCCGTAGAGGACTTGCACCTCCAAGTCACGAATCAGCTACCACAGCTGATTCGATGGTGCTTGCGCACCACGCGCCCTG
>JGI24146J20443_1001021_pt1 | contig 18391 bp, 20 predicted proteins | sample BarGraIncub1131A_FD_20443 | JGI IMG/M metagenome (IMG submission 20443) | reverse complement strand
AGTGGCACCACGGTGCTGCTGGTAGAGCAAAATGCCCATATGGCCTTATCGATTGCCCACCGAGCTTATGTCCTGGAAACCGGACGCATTACCCTAGCTGGGGATGCTAAAGAACTTGCGGCCAGTGAAGAAGTGCGCAAAGCATATTTGGGTGGTTAAGTAAGGACGCGTAGGATTTTTCTTAGATATATAATAAAAAATGGAGATGATTGAGATGTTTGTAAAACAGAGAATGACATCAAATCCTATCACGATTACTTCGACGGCAACAATTGCTGATGCATCAGAACTTATGCGCACTAATAAATTTCGCCGTCTACCAGTAGTAGATGATGGCGAACTAGTAGGTCTTGTTACCGACAGAGATCTGCGCGCCGTAGCGCCGTCGCCAGCAACCACACTATCCATTTTTGAGCTCAACTATCTATTGGCTAAAATGCAGATTAAAGATATCATGCAGAAAAAAATCATTACCATTAAAGCAGATGCCGCCGTTGAAGAAGCTGCCCTACTCCTATATAACCATAGGATAGGTGGTTTGGTCGTCGTTGATGACAATGGGGCAGTCACTGGTGTGATTACAGAAACTGATATATTCAAATGTTTTGTTGATATTATGGGGCTAATCGAAGGGAAAACACGCTTGACTATCGATGTGACCGATAAAATAGGCATACTCCATGAAATCTCTGAAGTGTTTTTTCAACTGGGCATTAATATTAGTAGTATGGTTACATATACCTTGCCTGATGGTAAAAAACAGATGGTAATTCGTGCTGATATAACTGATACAATAGATCTGTCAGAACGCCTAGCTACTTTGGGATATCCGATTAATCATATTGTACGTATTGGATAAAATTTCATGAACAGAATTTAAAAGGGCTATTTTAAAATATATAGTGAAAATGTGAAAATGTTGACACATAAATAGGTTATATGCTAATATAATAGAATTAGGAACAGGCGTAACCAATTTGTGGTGCCGCCGGGCAACAAGCAGCAGGTAGATAGTAACCTGTGGGACCTCAGGGTACCCACAGGTTTTTTTCGACGAATTATCCATGTATAAAGTATAAAGTATAAAGTATTTATTTTGGGAGGTTTTATTGTTGGAGTATGTGGACAGTAAGTTAAAGCAACGTACTGCCAGGTTATCGGTCATTTCGAATACTGTACTTGTGGTATTAAAGCTAGTGGTAGGGTTTTATACTGGGGCGGTCAGTATTATTTCTGAGGCTGCTCATTCGGCGGTGGATTTGTTGGCAGCAGTGATTGCCTTTTATGCAGTGCGCAAGGCCGATAAGCCACCTGATGGCAATCATGCCTATGGTCATGGTAAAGTTGAAAACTTATCAGGAGCCATTGAAGCTGTACTTATTATAGTAGCGGCAATATGGATTGTTTATGAGGCAGGACATAAGCTAAAGGGTACTTATGTGCCAGAGTTTTTAGAATATGGTATTGTAGTGATGCTAATATCGATAGTAGCTAATTACTGGGTTTCAAGTAAGTTGTATAAAGTGGCGGTACAAACAGGTTCACATGCATTAGAGGCCGATGCTCTGCATTTACAGGCAGATATTTGGACATCAGCAGGTGTTTTAGTTGGTTTGGTCATTATTAAAATAACGGGGCTCGCTTGGCTGGATCCTGTGATTGCTATTTTAGTAGCAGGTGTTGTATTTAAAGCTGGCTATGGTATGACCAAAAAGAGTTTATATGAGTTGACTGATATTAGTCTTCCTTTAGAAGAAGAACAGATGATTATTGATGTTATTAATAGTCATACGGAAGTCATATCCTATCATCAACTGCGGACGAGGCGTTCTGGTAGTCGACGTTTGATTGATATGCATCTTATTTTGTACAAAGACATGCATTTAAATATGGCACATACTGTATGTGATCAGATTGAGGCCGAAATTAAGGCTAAATTGGAATTTTGTGATGTGGTAATACATCTTGAACCGTGTGATCAGCAGCAAGATGTTGGAACTTGTCCGCTACATGACTAAAAGATAAGATAAGCAGGAAGGGAAACCTTCCTATTTATCTTTTTTTTGGCTGCCTAGGGGTATCGTAGGCATCTTTAAGGTGCTTACGCCGTACTCGACTTTCAATTGGTGCTTCTCTAGTAGATGTTAATTGGGATTCCTTGGTCAATGGTACCGCTTCGATTCCTTGGCGATCTGTTGATTTTTCAGGGACATGAGAAGGATGCGACGGTGTTGGGCATACGACGGTCTGTTCTGGTGGCAATTTTCTTTTAGATTCTATTTGAGATTGTAGCTTAGTGAGTAGTGCTGCTTCGACTTCTAGGATATCCGTTAGTTGGTCTCCGCTAATTGGAGAAGGGGTTGGTGAAATCGGAGGGGAAATTGGTGGCGCTTTGGGGCATACTACTGGATGTTCTGGTAAGCATGAATTCTGGTTTTGGCATTTTTCTAAGATGCGGCGCAGCACTTCCATCTCCACCACTTGTTCAGCGGTATGGAATGGAATATCCGTTGCTGTGTTACGGTTAGCTAGCAAACGGAATAAATCTACGGGAGCGCAAGAAATCTTCAGAAATTCGCTACTAAAAGCTATTTTACAATAGAGTAATTCTATAAAAACATCAATTAACGTGCCTGCATTATCAGCTCTTCTAACTGCTCGTTCAAATACTTCAGGGCAAATTTCAGGTGTACGGTGAATTTCCTCTGATGCGCCGACTAGCAGCCGATAGGATGCTACCAGTGAAGATAAGTTAGGGATGACAGCATTTATATCAGCCAGAATGAGATCAATAATGGGTTGTGGATTTTGGTTGGTCTCTGACATGATAGTCGCCTCACTTTAGCGTGTTGCGCCATTATATGCTGAAAGTGACTCAGTTGTTAAAACATAAGCAAAAAAGGATTTTCCATGAAAAAGTATAATATATATGAAATTGTCAGCTGAGAAAAGGGGGAGGATGCAATATGGAACATGTAGATGAGATAAAATTGACACATTTCACGAAAAAGGGTGGCTGTGCCGTCAAAATTGGGCCTGGAACCCTGGCACACGTGCTACGCCGCTTAAAAAAACCAAATGATCCTCATCTCCTAGTCGGTATCGAAAGTGCCGATGATGCTGGTGTTTATCAAATCAATGAAACAACAGCCTTGATTCAAACTTTAGATTTTTTTACGCCAATTGTGGATAATCCTTATATGTTTGGACAAATTGCAGCTGCTAATAGTTTGAGTGATGTGTATGCTATGGGTGGTAAGCCTCTTACCGCCATGAATATTGTAGCTTTTCCGATAGGTTGTTTATCTGCAGAAGTGCTAGGCGATATCTTAAAAGGAGGCCAAGATAAAGTCATGGAAGCTGGAGCTATTATTGTCGGTGGACATACGATTGATGATAGTGAACCTAAGTATGGACTTAGTGTAACAGGTGTTGTTCACCCCAGTAAAATTTGGAAAAATAACGGTGCTCGCCCAGGAGATGTATTAATATTAACCAAGGCCATTGGGACAGGTGTCCTAGCCACAGCAGCTAAAGCCGAGATGTTCCCCGAGGGCAGCTTGGCTTCAATGCGTAGTATGGCCACTCTTAATCGTAGGGCAGCTGAGGTTGCTACCAACTATACTATCCATGCTTGTACTGATATTACAGGTTTTAGTCTCCTGGGGCATATCTATGAAATGGCGTCAGGGAGCGCTGTTTCTATGAAGATACAGTCAGCGGCCATCCCACTACTTACTGATGCCGCAGAGGCGGCAGCTATGGGGCTAGTGCCTGGGGGAGCTTATGCTAACCGGGACTATCTAACAACAGTTACCATGAGCCCTAGTGTACCAGTTAATATTCAGGATTTATGTTTTGATCCACAGACATCAGGAGGATTGCTATTTAGCGTGCCATCCGATGTCGCTGTGGCGTTATTACAAGATCTGCAGAGTGTTGGTACTGGTCAGGCTGCCATTATTGGTGAAGTTACACAAGAAGGGAGAGGTGAGATATATGTCTACTAATATAGACGCTCGAGGTATGATTTGTCCTGAACCCTTAATTGCTACCAAGAAAGCACTCGAAGGCATTGTGAGTGGAATTGTGAGCATTCTTGTGGATAATGTGATTGCCAAAGAAAATGTTACCAAATTTGCTACTGCTCATGGGTGTGGTGTGAGTATAACCCAGCAGGACAGTGACTTCGTATTGAGGATTACCAAGGAAACACCCACACTGGGTCTGTCGGTTGCTCAGCATCCTGTTGCTGCTAGTGATACTATGTATATCATTACTCAGGACACATTAGGACATGGCAATCGAGAACTCGGCGCAGTACTCATGAAAGGTTTTATTTACACGTTGCTTGAGATCCAGCCAATGCCGAAGGCGCTACTCTTTATGAATTCAGGCGTATTATTGACAATTGGAAGTTCACCATTACTGCCCCATTTAAATCAATTAGTTCAAGACGGAGTGGAAATACTATCTTGCGGTACTTGTCTAGATTATTTCGCCGTCAAGGATAAGCTAGCTGTTGGCGGGGTAACTAATATGTATACGATTGTTGAAATGATGTCGGCGAAAGCCAAAGTAATTACATTATGAGGTGATGATGATTTACCCGAGCTATGATCGTTTACTCTCTTTTGCCTCGGTGCATCATGCGATTCGGGCTGAAAAATTGCTCCTGGCAGTAGGTATTGTTGTTGCTCCAGTACCGGTGCCAAGGGAAATCGGCATTAGTTGTGGACAGTGCTTGCTCTTCATGGCAACTGACCAGCCCCAAGCATTAATAACCTTGCAAGACCATCAAGTGCAGTGGAGTAAATTATTTAAACGTATGATACAGGATCGAGTGTATGAAGAATTGGAAAGTCAGTAATCAATGTCCATGTTGGACTGGCAGGATAGAAAGTATTAAATAAGTAAATGAGGGATATTGTAAATGATGGTGCGCTATGCAATTGGTGACATTGTAAAAATGAAAAAAACTCACCCTTGCGGCTCAGATCAGTGGGAAATTACCAGGACGGGTATTGATTTTAGGCTGAAGTGCTTAGGTTGTTCCCACTATATCTTGTTGCCTAGGCCTAAATTTGAAAAAGCCGTGAAAGAGATCATAGAACATAAAGAATTGGAATAGGTTGAAAATAAAGTAAGAATACTCTACAATAAGAACAGCTAAAATAATAGAATTTGCAAGTAAGGTGGAATATATTAATGAGCACAAATTTAGAAGTAGGTATTGTTGGTTTACCTAATGTTGGTAAAAGTACATTGTTTAATGCCATTACCAAGGCTGGCGCTGAAGCGGCCAATTATCCTTTTTGTACCATTGAACCGAATGTAGGGGTCGTGGATGTACCTGATGAACGCCTACCACATTTGGTGGAAATGTATAAAACCAAACGCTGTATACCGACAGCCATGCGGTTTGTAGATATTGCTGGCCTTGTCAAAGGAGCATCTAAAGGTGAAGGTTTGGGGAATAAATTCTTGGCCCATATCCGTCAAGTCGATGCATTAGCTCAGGTCGTGCGTTGTTTCGAGGATGAGAATGTTACCCATGTAGAAGGGGCCCTAGATCCCTTGCGAGACATTGAAATCATTAATACAGAATTATGCTTAGCTGATTTAGATACTTTGGAGAAACGCTTGGAGAGAGTGCAAAAACTCGTTAAAACTGGTGATAAAAAAGCACCAGGGGAAATGGCTGTGCTGGTTCGCATCAAAGAAATGTTAGATCAGGCACTACCAGCCCGTCGCACTGAAATCACTGATGATGATTTGCTACTCATCGGCGATCTTAATTTGATGACCTTAAAGCCAGTCATCTTTATTGCCAATGTCAGCGAAGATGAAGTTGCCACTGCGGATGACAACAAGTATGTTAAAATAGTCAAAGAGTATGCAGCACACGAAGGCGCTGAGGTTGTTACCATTTCTGCGAAAGTGGAATCAGAGATCGCCGAACTTTCCAGTGAGGACGCCAAAGAATTTTTGGCAGAGCTTGGACTGGCAGAATCAGGACTCGATAAGCTCATTAAGGCATCTTATTACCTATTAGGACTTGTCACTTTTCTGACGGCTGGTGTACAAGAAGTACGTGCTTGGACAATCAAACAAGGCACTAAAGCTCCGCAAGCAGGCGGGAAAATCCATTCTGATATTGAGCGAGGTTTTATTCGCGCAGAAATAGTTTCCTATGCAGATCTTGTAACGACAGGTAGTGCCAATGCTGCTCGTGAGAAAGGACTAGTCCGCCTTGAAGGTAAGGAATATGTCATGAAAGATGGAGACGTTACTCACTTTAGATTTAATGTTTAATATATATGATAAAAAAAGTATAATTGGGAATTAAAGTTCTTGCATTATCATAGATCTTAGTGATATAATATATCAGTCTAGGGAAGCCTAGCGAGGTTTGAAAGATAATTTCAAAACCTTCCCTGCTCCTATAAGGGAGCCATTAGTCCAAAGGAGGAGGTGTTTTAATGAGAAAGTACGAAATAATGTTTATTGTAAAGCCGTTAGAAGAAGAGGCTACAAATGCGGTTATTACCAAATTTGAAAACCTAATTAACAATAATGGTGGACAAGTTGACAAGATTGACCGTTGGGGTAAAAAGCGTTTAGCTTATATCGTAAAGGACTTCGCAGAAGGTTTTTACGTTTTAGTTAACTTTACTTCAGTTCCAGCTACAATCCTTGAGCTTGATCGCATAATGAAGATTACTGAAGACATTTTAAAATTCATGATTATTAGAATAGACGAATAGATAAATAGGCCAGGAGGAGTACACCATGAATAAGGTTATATTAGTCGGTCGTTTGACTCGAGATCCAGAAGTGCGTTATACACAAAAAGGTACTGCGTTAGCGTCCTTTAGTATAGCAGTTAATACTGGATTTGGTGATAACAAACGTGCTGATTTTGTTCCAATTGTGGTATGGGATAAACTGGCGGAAATTTGTGGAAATAATCTTATCAAGGGTAGTAAGGTGCTTGTTGAAGGACGCTTGCAAATTAGTGAGTATGAAAAAGACGGACAGAAACGACGTACAACTGAAGTAGTCGGTCAAAACGTCGAGTTTTTGGAGCCTAAGCAAGCTGTAGGTGGTAGCGGTAACACTTCTAGTGTGAATCCTGCAACGCCTGCGACTCCTGCAAAATCTGGATATGATGATGTCAGCTCCTTTGGGACAGATGTTTCTGATGAGGAAATTCCATTTTAAAGGGAGGTATTTTCAGTGAAACGTGAAAGAGGAAGAAAACCTAAGAAGAAAATTTGTAGTTTCTGCGTTGATAAAGTAGAAACTATCGATTATAAAGAACTTACAAAAATTCGTCGTTATACTACTGAGCGTGGTAAAATATTGCCCCGCCGTATTTCAGGTAACTGCGCGAAACATCAACGCCGAGTCACTTTGGCGATCAAACGTGCACGCATTGTTGCGTTATTACCATTTACAGCAGAATAAAAATCAAAGAGAGGTTATTAACCTCTCTTTTTTATTTTTATTCTGCAGGAAACCGCCCCTTGATTTGCGAATACTATGTAAATACCTTTAAAAAAGGGAGGTGGCTGTTTTGTTCTCTAATGAGTCGGAAATTTTGCGCAAAATGCGTTTAATAGAATGGCTTAAGGCTGAATTGATTACCCATGTTGGACAGTTATATCAGGCTATGGCAAAAAATAGTGAGCAGGCTATCAGTGAGGGCTTAGCAGCCATTATCGTTGCTTGCTATGTCTTGGCACGGCGCTTGGGTATTGCTTTTGATTCATTAGATAGAGAAGTACTGACAAAAGTTGAAAAAAATATAAAATTTGAGCATGAAGTGGAGAAGTGGTTTGGAGATTATAGTGAATATCAGCACCATCTCCGCCGAAAGAGGTAAATAAATGAGACAGACAGGAGTCCGTTCCATGGTTGAAGGTGGTCTTTTAGCGGCGATTGCCATCATATTTGCTGTCATTAGTGCTTATTTGCCGATCATTGGCCCCTTTGTTGATTTGCTGTGGCCTGTGCCGATTATTTTACTCGGTGTACGACATGGTTATAAATGGAGCATTATGGCAACGGTAGTGGCTGGGGTAATGATTGCCATGCTGCTACATCCTCTGCAGGCTGTTAATGTGGTAGTTGGTTTTGGCTTAATTGGTATTGTTCTAGGGTATGCCTTTCGGATGGAATTCAGTCCGGCTAAAACCATGCTGTGGGGAAGTATTGCATCATTACTCTCCAAGATTGCGTTACTTGCTATTGGGGTAGCGATAACGGGCATCAATCCTTTTAATATGCAAGGCGAAGTCATGGCGCAGGCTGTGGAACAAGCAGTGGAAGTCTACCGGAGCTTTGGCATGGCAGAGCAAGAATTGGCTACCATGCAGGAAAGCATGCAGACAATCATTGAAATTATGAAAATTATTCTGCCAGCTGGATTTATTTTAGCATCAGTCATCGACACATACTTGAACTTCTTAATTGCTAAAGTTGTACTAAAAAAACTTGGACATAGTATTCCAGATTTGCCGCCTTTTAAACATTGGATGCTACCAGATTACATTGTGTACTTCTTTGCACTAGCACTCGTTATGATCTATTGGGGCAAAAGTCGAGAAATTACCATGCTATATAATATTGGGATGAATATACAGGTAATAACCAGTATGTTACTTTTAGTACAAGGATTGGCTTTATTTTACTTCATTGTCGATAAATACAATTTGTCAAGAGTGGTTAGAGGGATTATACTGTTCTTAATATTAACTAATGGACTGTTCTCACAAATTCTGATTTTTGCTGGTGCAATTGATACGATTATTGATTATCGACATTTAAGAATAGCACGTAAGATTGAATAATAGAGGGTGTTCCAGAAACAGGCAACCTTACTGTATAAAGGCTCTAATAGAGGCGTTTCATAATAGCCTTCAAGGAGGGGTGGTTTATGCCCAATGGTCCGTCCTTTTGGTTTGATACACGTATTTACCTTGCTGTAGCGGCAGCGTTATTAGTTATCATTGTATTCTATAATCCCTATGTAGCCATATTAGGGGCTATTTTGCTAGGGGCTCTCTATTTATATGGACGTGAGCGTCATATCCAGCAGCAAAAAGCCCTTAGCAGTTACTTGTATAGTATGACCCATAATATTGAACAGGGTTCGTCATATGCCTTGAAAAATTTGCCATTGGTCATGATTATTGTTGATCGACAAGGGCGTTTGTATTGGTACAATGATGTACTCACAGAGTGGTTTGATGAAGACATAAAAGTAGGCTACTCAATGTTGGCATTATGTCCATCACTACCCTTGGAAAAAAATTGGGGAACATCAGGCCAGGAAATATTTAGTGATGAAGATAAATATTATCAAATTATCTATAAACCTGTAGATTATGCGGCTGATGATATTGAATTGATGATTTTTTATATCAGTGATATTACCGCTTTTGAAAAAGTTAAGGTTGAATCCCTCGATGCCGTTCCAGTAATGGCTTATATTCAGATTGATAATTATAATGATGTTCTCCAGGGATTAAGCGAGAATCAACGTACTTCTGTTTTAGGAGAAGTCAATAAGCTGCTGGCGGCATGGGTAACAGAAAACGAAGCAGTGCTAAAAAAATACGCTGACGATATGTATCTTGCGGTGTTTAATCGTCATCAATTAAGTAAGTGCCTGCAAGAAAAATTTGACATTTTAGATAAGGTGCGCGCTATTCACGTCGGTAACAAGATTCCTGTTACCCTCAGTATGGGGGTGGCAGCTGATGAATTTTCAGTTGCTGTGCTAGGGGAAAGAGCTCAAGCTGGTCTTGATTTAGCATTAGGGCGTGGTGGTGATCAGGTAGCTGTAAATTTAAACGGCAAATTACATTTTTATGGTGGTAAAGCTAAGGCTGTAGAAAAAAATACCAGAGTGAAAGCGCGTATTGTAGCCCAGGCCCTACGGGAAATTATTGACGATGCTGATTTAGTACTGGTTATGGGGCATATCAATGAGGATTTTGATAGCCTAGGGGCAGCGATTGGTGTAGCCATCATGGCACGTCATCTGGGCAAATATATTCGTATTGTAGTGAGCCATCCAGGGGTTTCACTCAGTAAATTAAAAGAAATATTAGGGGATAATGAGCAATATCAGGAGCTATTTATTACCGAAGCTGAGGCCATAGTGCTTATGACTCCCCGCACTATCTTATTTGTGGTTGATGTCCATCATCCGGATCTGACTGCTGCGCCAGAACTACTGAGCAAAGCAGATCGAATCGTGGTCATTGATCATCATCGTCGTTCAGAAACGTTTATTAATAATCCATTGCTTGTCTATCTTGAGCCATCAGCATCGTCAACTTGTGAGCTTGTGACTGAATTATTGACGTATTTTGATGATTATTTGGATTTTAACAAATTAGATGCTACTGCATTATATGCTGGTATTGTTGTTGATACGAAGCAATTTGCTGTACAAAGTGGTGTACGTACTTTTGATGCGGCTGCCTACTTGCGGCGATCTGGAGCTGATCCAGGGCTCGTACGCCAGATGTTTCGTCTAGACTTCGAAACCGTAAAAGCACGGGCCGAAATTGTTAAGCAAGCTGAAATGCTCCCAGGGGGCGCAGTCGTGGCTGATTGTCCAATTAATGTTAAAAATGCCCAAATTGTTGCCTCTCAGGTTGCGGATATGTTGCTTGATGTTGAAGGTGTAAGTGTAAGTTTTGTATTATTTAATACTGAGGAGGGGGTAGGCATAAGTGCCCGCTCCAATGGTGATATTAATGTGCATGTTATTATGGAAGAATTTGGCGGTGGCGGTCACCAAACAGCGGCTGGCGCCCAGGTGAAAAAATCCAGTATACAAGAAGTAAAGCGTCGGGTGATTGAACTTAGCGCCCAATATACAGAGGAGAGTGGACAAAATGAAAGTAATTCTACAACAAGAAGTTAAAAAACTTGGGTTAAAAGGTGATATTATAGAGGTCTCAGAAGGCTATGCTCGTAATTATCTGCTATTACAAAAATTAGCGATTCCGGCGACTGCGACGAATATTAATAACGCTAGCCAGCAAAAAGCATCTGAGGAACGAAAGCAGCAAAGGGTATTGGATGAAGCTAATTTAATGGCTGCTCAGATGTCTAAAGTTGAGGTAACCATCAAGGTTAAAATGGGTGAAGCTGGCAAGTTATTTGGTTCAGTCACTTCCAAAGATATTGCTGAGGCACTCTGCGCTCAGCATAAGATTGAAATTGATAAGCGTAAGATTGACTTAAAAGAAGCCATCAAGGCAGTAGGGACATATCCTGTATTGATCAAGCTACATCCAGAGATAAGTGCTCAAATACAGGTACACATTATCGCTTAGCAGTATCGATGTTTGGTTTTATGCAGTGTTTGTCCTCATTTAGCGGAATTAGAAAGGATTATTGCTATGAAAGACTTTTTTAAAAAATTTAAACACAGTCGATCGCTACCAGCTCGCGTAGCCATTGATGATCAATTAAAGCGTCAAGTTACAGCACTGTATGACCTGTATTCAGGAATTTTAGGCTCGGATAAAGTGGTACTAAAAGCTGGGAAATTGGATGCTTTAGCCTTAATGAGTTCAGAAAAATTACCAGAGAGGGTACTCGCGCTGCAAAAGTTGGTGTTTGAAGATCCGACAATTGAAAAGCTACCACCCCTGCATAAGATCCCAGAACTACTCGATGAAATTGAAGAAGAAGTAGCTGATTTAATGGCTCGCCAGACATTGGAAGATCGGCTGGAAAAGAAAATAAATGAAAAGATGGAAGAACGCCATTTAGAATATGTCAGGGAAATTAAAATACAAGTACTCAAAGAAGAAGAAAATAATATTGAAAATCCGCAAACTTTAAAGAAATATGCCTTGCTAGAAATATTAGAGTCAAAGAAACTCACAACATCTGCTATGGAACTGACTCGCCCAGCATTACTGTCTGAAATTATTGGGCAAGAGCGGGCTGTGGAAGCTCTCAGTGCAAAACTTGCATCACCCTATCCCCAGCATCTTATTTTATATGGACCGCCAGGAGTTGGTAAAACAACAGCAGCCCGTCTCGTATTAGAGGCAGCTAAAAAACTTAAATTTACACCGTTTGCTGATGGTGCACCTTTTATTGAGGTAGATGGTACCACTCTAAGATGGGATTCTAGGGGGATGACTGATCCATTACTCGGCTCGGTCCATGACCCTATCTACCAAGGAGCCAGAAGGGACCTAGCAGAAACAGGTGTGCCTGAACCCAAGACAGGCCTGGCGACGGATGCTCATGGTGGCATTCTATTTATTGACGAAATTGGCGAAATGGATGTCATGCTGCAAAATAAACTGCTTAAAGTATTAGAAGATAAGCGGGTATCTTTTGATTCCGCTTACTATGATCCCTCGGATCCCAATGTGCCTAAATATATCAGAAGATTATTCGAAGAGGGCGCTCCCGCTGATTTTATCCTGATCGGCGCCACGACTCGTGATGCCTCAGATATTAATCCCGCCATCAGATCACGCTGTGCGGAAATCTATTTTGAACCACTAACGCCGCAGCACATTGAGGAAATTATATGTAATGCAGCTCTCAAGCTCAAGGTAACATTAGAGCCTGAGGTAGCGGCCCTTATTAGTGAGTACACCATTGAGGGGCGCAAAGCCATTAATATTTTATCCGATGCTTTTGGACTAGCATTGTATCGTGCTGGGGATATTAATAACGTAATCATTAACCGTGAAGATGTATATAAAGTAGTCCAGGTGAGCCGTCTGACCCCCTTTGTGAGCCGTAAAGGGAGTCCAGTAGGGGAAGTGGGTAAAGTATTTGGCCTTGGTGTCTCTGGGTATCTTGGCTCGGTGTTGGAAATTGAAGCAGTCGCTTTTCCTGCTTCAGAGAAGGGCAAGGGGCGTATGCGCTTTAATGATACCGCAGGTAGTATGGCTAAGGATTCTGTATTTAATGCTGCTGCTGTTGTGAGACAAATTACAGGTGAAGATTTGGCTAATTATGATCTTCATATTAATATCATTGGTGGCGGTCGTATTGATGGTCCATCAGCAGGTACTGCGATTGTGGGGGCCATTATCTCGGCGATTACGCAGCGACCAGTCTGGCAAGATGTGGCTATAACAGGTGAAATTTCCATTCAGGGCAAGGTAAAAGCTGTCGGCGGCGTGTTTGAAAAAGCCTATGGCGCCAAGCAAGCCGGTATGACTCGAATGATTATTCCTAAAGAAAACGAAAAAGATCTTCCCCAAGGACATTTAGGATTAACTATTATTCCAGTGGAAGATGTAGAAGAAGCGCTAGCAATTCTACTTGCTGATGCCAAGCAGAAAAGTGCATAGAAATCGGGGTGAGGTAATTTTTGTTAGATAGAATACCACCACAAAACATTGAAGCTGAGCAGGCAGTACTTGGGGCGATGCTCATTGAGCGTGAGGCTATTTCTAAAGTAGCTGAATTTTTACGCCCGGAAGATTGTTATCGGGAAGCTCATCGGCTGATCTATAATGCCATGCTCGAGCTATTTAATAAAAATGATGCCGTGGATATGGTTACTGTTATTGAGTTTTTGCGCAAAGGCGATAAGCTAGAAGCCGCAGGTGGTATTTCGTATATCACATCACTCGCCAATAGTGTACCAACCGCTGCTAATGTCTTGTATCATGCTAGAATTGTAGAAGAAAAGGCATTACTGCGGCAGCTGATTAATGCTGCTACCAATATTGCAACTTTAGGCTACGAAGGTAGTCAAGAAGTAGCGAGCATCCTAGATACGGCCGAAAAGACCATATTGTCCGTATCAACTCGCAGACTAGGGGGGGAATTTACCCCCATCAAAAGTATCATCTTTGATGCATTTACTAAGATTGAACAGTTATATGCCTCCAAAGGTAGTATCACTGGACTCTCTACAGGATTTAAAGATTTGGATCGATTAACGTCAGGTCTCCAACCTTCAGACCTTATTCTGATTGCGGCGCGACCAAGTATGGGTAAAACAGCTTTTGTCCTTAATATTGCTCAGCATATTGGTATTAAGGAAAAGAAAGCAGTGGCTTTTTTTAGTCTAGAAATGTCTAAAGAACAACTGGTACAGCGTATGCTCTGTGCAGAATCAACCATTGATTCCCAACGCCTCAGAATCGGTGAACTAGAGCCCAATGACTGGACGAAGCTAGTGAGTGGGGCTGACAGGCTTTCTGCTGCGCCCATCTTTATTGATGATACGTCAGGTATTACCGTTATGGAAATGCGCTCTAAGTGCAGAAGGCTCAAGATTGAATATGATTTGAAACTCATCATTATTGATTATTTACAACTGATGCAAGGCAGTAGCAAAAAAGGTAGTGAGAATCGGCAACAGGAAATTTCTGAGATATCACGCTCCTTGAAGGGACTCGCCAGGGAAATTGGTGTGCCGGTCATTGCCTTATCACAGCTTAGCCGTAGTGTGGAGTCAAGGCAGGTCAAAAAACCTATGCTTAGCGATCTGAGAGAATCAGGTTCACTCGAGCAAGATGCTGATATTGTGGCTTTCCTCTATCGAGATGATTATTATAATCCCGATAGTGAACAAAAAAACATTACGGAAGTCATTATTGCCAAACATCGCAATGGACCAGTCGATACCATCCAGTTATTTTTCCATAAACAATTTACAAAGTTTAGTGATTTATCAAAATTGCCAGGTTAGAAGTTTTGCTGTCCTACCTATAAAGTAAAAATAGTTATCCATAAGCTGAAAAAAGTATATCTAAATAAATGAGATGGAAAGCCGTCTCCCTTTTTTTGTCCTTTTCCTCCAACAGCATAATTGTTAATGACACCACTAATTATGATGTTTTGACTCATGGTCTTCCCTACCGCACAGGAATGGATGCAAAAGATGCTTTACAGGAAAGTTATTTAGGTAGAAGTTTTCAATTTGATCCGGGGTTAGGGGAAAAATTTTTAGAAAATATGGCAAATGAGATAAATAGATAAAGAATATTTGGCAAAACACGAACAATACATAGATAAATGCAGATAACATTCGAAAAAAATTGACACTTTAAGCGTTAAATGCTATGATGTTAACGTGAAAATATGGATTTGCTAAGATTGAGATAATATGAGTCATTATTATGAATTATTTTTATAAAATAGGGTAAAATAAAGTGTTAATAATTTGCAAACAAGTTATCAACAAAGTTATCCACAAAGTGTGCATAAGTTATTATTGCATAATTGTTAAATTAAAATACATGCCAAAATATAGTAGAAAAAATATAATAGAGGCTGGGGTAAAATATTCAGATACTAATAATAAGGTAAATGGGTATTGTAAAACAGTCTCTTATAAGAATGGGAAGGGTGAAGATTATGTCAGCAATCATAGTTATGGGTACGCAATGGGGCGATGAGGGCAAAGGCAAAATTGTCGATTATTTAGCTGAAGAGGCTGATGTTGTTGCTCGTTATCAGGGTGGTAATAATGCGGGGCATACTGTTGTCGTCGCTGGTAAAGAATTTAAATTACATTTGTTGCCGTCAGGAATCTTATATAAAGGGAAAACTTGTGTTATCGGTAATGGGGTAGTTATTGATCCAGGTGTTCTGCTCAAAGAAATTAAAGGTATGCAGGAAAAAGGCTTTGAGACTGTGGGCCTTAAAATTTCCAATCGCGCTCATGTCATTATGCCTTATCACCGTTTGCTTGATGAGGTGCAAGAAAAGTATCGTGGGGAGCACAAAATTGGTACGACGAAACGTGGTATAGGACCATGCTATATGGACAAAAATTCTAGAAATGGTATTCGCATCGTGGATTTAATGGATACTGAAGAGTTCTCGGAAAAACTTAAACGCAATCTAGAAGCCAACAATCATTTACTGAAAGCAGTATATGGAGTCGATGGCTTTGATTATGAAACAGTGAAAGCTGAATATCTAGGTTATGCTGAAGAATTGCGCTGTTATGTGGCTGATACATCTGCAGCCCTGAACCAAGCTATCAAGCAAGGCAAGAAAGTGCTATTTGAAGGGGCACAGGCGACCATGCTAGACCTTGATCATGGCACCTATCCGTATGTTACTTCGTCTAATCCTATTGCTGGTAGTGTAGGCCCAGGGGCAGGTATTGGGCCTACGAAGATAAGCAATGTGATCGGCGTGGTTAAAGCCTATACAACGCGAGTTGGCGAGGGACCTTTCCCGACAGAACTATTTGATGAAATGGGTGACCATATTCGCAAAGTTGGTCATGAATATGGCACCACCACTGGTCGTCCACGACGTTGCGGTTGGCTTGATGCGTGCGTAGTACGTTATGCTGTTGATTTAAGCGGTATTGATTATATGGCCATTACTCGTCTCGATATCTTGGATGCAGTAAAAACCCTAAAATTATGCGTCGCTTATAAATATAAAGGTGAAGTCATCAATGAGTTTCCTGCCAGTCTAAAAGTATTGGCAGAAGTTGAGCCAGTATACGAAGAATTACCAGGTTGGGAAAGTGATACAACGGGTATTCGGACTTATGCTGATTTACCGCTCAATGCTCGTCTTTATTTGGAACGGCTAAGTGAAGTGGCAGGTACTAAGCTTGGGATCGTGTCTGTAGGACCTGGTCGTGATCAGACCATTATTATGGCCGAGATGTATAAATAAGAAACAATCTTGAAACATGACATGTAGGTGAGAAAGATGGCGGAGCTATTGCTGAAAGATATCGTTGATTGTTTTGATCTCAAAGTGCTAAATAGAGATGCTCCTCTAGACTGCTCCGTGCGAGTATCTGATATTAACCGACCAGGACTTGTCCTGGCCGGTTATATACAGTATTTTGATGAGCAGCGTATACAATTGATTGGTAAGACGGAAATATCATTTTTAGAATCACTTGACCCCAAAGTAGCTGATGAGCGCTGGTTAACTCTTGTTAACCTTAAATTTCCAGCTCTAATTATAACCCACAGTATGGAAATATCAAAAGGCTGGTTAGAAATGGCGGCTTGCCGTCAGTTGCCGGTTTTACGCACTCATTTGCCGACAACTCGTTTTATGGCCAAGCTTACAGATTATCTTGAGCAGAGATTAGCACCAAGTACGACCATTCATGCGGTACTCGTTGATGTTCATGGAATAGGAACTTTGATTATCGGTGACAGTGGCATTGGTAAAAGTGAATCAGCCTTGGAACTCATAAGACGTGGGCATCGCCTTGTGGCGGATGATGCTGTTGAAGTGATTCGTAGTGGAGATGATGTGCTAATTGGCAGTGCTCCTGAAGTTCTTAGGCATATTATGGAGGTTCGTGGTCTGGGTATATTAAATATTAGGGCCTTATTCGGGATTGGTGCTATTAGGCATCGCCAAAAAATTCAACTGGTTATTCGCTTGGAAGAATGGAAACAGGGCAAATATTATGATCGCTTAGGCATTGATGAAGAAGAGCATGAAATTTTAGGCATCGGATTGACTTGTCAAACTATTCCTGTAAGACCAGGTCGAAACTTGTCAAATATTATCGAAGTGGCAGCCATGAATTATCGACTTAAAAGCCTTGGCTATGATGCTGCTGAACAATTTATTGAGAAGCAACGGCAGTATTGCCTGACTGATCATCAGGATTAATCGTGTATAGTAGCAGTTTTAAGTTGCCTTATTGGACGAAAAAAGTAGTATAATTTTTAATTTTACAAAAAAGACATAGAAAATAGCGAAAAACTAGTTGACAGTAATCAGGTATTACTATATAATCATATCTTGTGGGAACGTTAACGGTTCACTAGCTCAGTTGGTAGAGCACCTGACTTTTAATCAGGGTGTCCCGCGTTCGAGCCGCGGGTGAGCCACCATTTTTCTGGCCCGTTGGTCAAGCGGTTAAGACACCGCCCTTTCACGGCGATAACGGGGGTTCGATTCCCCCACGGGTCACCATTTATTACGGGGGATTAGCTCAGCTGGGAGAGCGCCTGCCTTACAAGCAGGATGTCGGCGGTTCGATCCCGTCATCCCCCACCATTTTCATTAACGTCTCTAGAGTTTGCGGCCTAGTAGTTTAGCGGTTAGAATGCCGCCCTGTCACGGCGGAGGTCGTCGGTTCAAATCCGATCTGGGTCGCCATTATTATGCCTCGATAGCTCAGTCGGTAGAGCAGAGGACTGAAAATCCTCGTGTCGACAGTTCGATTCTGTCTTGAGGCACCATTTCCCGGTTCACTAGCTCAGTTGGTAGAGCACCTGACTTTTAATCAGGGTGTCCCGCGTTCGAGCCGCGGGTGAGCCACCATTTCATGGCCCGTTGGTCAAGCGGTTAAGACACCGCCCTTTCACGGCGATAACGGGGGTTCGATTCCCCCACGGGTCACCATTTATTACGGGGGATTAGCTCAGCT